>Ga0209914_1001491_pt1 | contig 23611 bp, 19 predicted proteins | sample ThiBiot_500_plan_FD_183949 | JGI IMG/M metagenome (GOLD analysis project Ga0209914, IMG submission 183949) | Wastewater bioreactor microbial communities from Cape Town, South Africa - Thiocy_cont_500_plan (SPAdes) | ecosystem: Engineered > Bioreactor > Thiocyanate-remediating > Anaerobic-Aerobic...
AAAAATATTTGAATTCGTCTTGTTTTGTTTGGAATAAAACTGAATTTACTTGATCGCCTTTGAAAACGTACAAACGCCAACGTCGTCTTGGCTTTCGTGCTTCGATTGGTTCACTATATTTAATAACGACGCCTTTGTATGTATTTGTATCTTTGAGTAGAGCACCGGAAAGACCAAAGTTTGGTTGTTCTTTTTCGACAGGTTCTTCGTTCGATTTTTCTTTGTCTGCTGGTTTGCCCCATTGCTGAGGTCGATTATCTTTTTCATGTGGATTTCTACGAGATTCAAACGATTTATTTGGTCGAGCACGACGTGAATCATCATCTGTCACTGGTTCCTGTTTAACACGTGGATCTAGTCAAAGGAGAAAAAAACAGTAAACTGAATATTGAAGAGCAAAAAGTTTCATGGTTTTACTTGAATAGGATTTCTCATTGCCATAATGACGTCGTTGATATCGTTGACGGTCATTATCTGAATCGGAGCCCGATGATGATGAATTTCTACGTCGTTTATTCTTATGATGCGAAGATGAAGTTTTCGGTGAACGACCCATTCGAAATTCTTTTTCAATATGATTATGATTTGTGATGAAATAATAACAATATATTTCCTATTCCTATTTTATTTGTTTGACTTTCTAACCAATGAATACGATCAAATGAATAGATGCCACTGTTTTCCTAATCATACGAAATCTCCTTGATGACACAATAGAACAAGCTTTAGTGAATAGAAAAGACTTAGGCGAGTAATCATCATGGATTATCATTGTTCAGAAAAAGAAAACGTATTGTTTTTGTTCGATACTATATTTATCAAAATTCAACCTTCGTGTGTATCAATCAGAACGTGTCTGTTGTCAACATCGATCGATACAGGTAAATAGTATTTTCATTTTGTTCCTTAATTTACGTAAGGACACAGACAATTGATGTTTTAACTGAAGGTTGAAACCTTGTTATGAGTATACAGACTTTTTTCTTAATGTAACGGTGATTAGCTTTTCAAGAGCGACCAAGCAAGCAAACGACTACCGACGATCATTTAACGATTGAATAAAACGAGAAGAGCAAGCGAAATGAATGAGTGGTGTAAGTAAGTGGATGGCATCAGCATGAACATATTTCTTTCTTTATTGATTTTTAATAGAACGAAATGAATATCGAACGTGAACAACCCGACTGGTCGGAAGACTTATTCGAGTTACTTTGGTATCATATTGGTAATTACCTGTCTATCAACGATATCGATCGTTTAAGTCAAACATCTCAACGTTTAAAAACTCTTTTTACAAGTAATGATTTTTGGTCGTATTTAATTCGAGTCAAATTTGGTTCGATTATATGGCATCGATTTGTTAAAAATTCTCTCTTACAAATCGACGAAACGAAACAATTCGTTTGCCGTTCGAAATCAATCTATACGGAATTATGTCAACGGCATTGCATTTCATTTGCTGATCTCGATCAAATTACTTTAGATACAAATCGAAATTATACAACTGTTAATGAACCATCTAGTTTCAACGATCAAGTTTTACATATACGTGATTCGATCGAATTTTCCTACGCACTTTTCATTGAAGTGATGTTTAAAAATCTTCTACCAGGCCGATATGATGTTATCATTCGGATGAAATTAGATTTGCCGTATATGTTAGGCGAAACAGAATTTATTGCAGCTGCTGATCAAATCAATCCCGGTGAAATCGCTCATATGAAATGGACTGAAGAAGATTTTCTTTCGATGTATCGTTGTTTTAATTGTGATTTAAGCAAAACCAATCTTTGGTTTTATCAAAAAATAGGTGTCGTAGAAATTCGTGGCAATGAACGATGTAATGTTTTTGTTTCAATTATGAATCAAGATCCTATTCATGCTAAACATGGCGTCTATTTAGATTATGTAGAATTAAAACTTCGTTCTGAATAACCATTTCGTTTTCACTTTCTTTCTTTCTTCGTTTAAATAGATACACACACATATATATCTTAGTATATTTATTCGCTTTTGTTGACTTTGAAATATAAAAGTGAGGGCAACAGAAAAAAAAAGACGTAACTTCAGTACGGTCACCTATGACGAATATAAAACACCTCGGTTTATTCTTTACTAATGTAACATATTTAAATTGAAAATAGAATCAATGGATCAACAAATAAAACATTATGTCGACGAGCCACCAATCAATCCTTATGTCGAAACATTTTTCAGTAGTTATGCTTCGATTTCACCGACTGAATTACGTCAACATTTAATTCATGTACGTGAAAATGCATGGAAAAATTTCGATTATCATTGTTTGGGTCGATGGACTTTTCTTGATTTTTCTATTCGACAAAGTCCGATTTATAATGAAATAGTTGACAAATGCAAAAATGACGGTGCAACTGTGATTGATTTCGGATGTTGTCTCGGTCAGGATATACGACAATTGGCGTACGATGGTGTTCCTTTAGAGCAAATTCGTGGCTATGAATTAGATCCGTTTTTTATTCAACAAGGTTATGAACTATTTCGAGATGAAAATCCTATGAAAGAAAAGAAAGTGTTTCATTCAGCAGATATTTTCGATGATAAATTATTAGAAACAATCGAACCTGCTGATTATGTTCATGTTGGATCATTTATACATTTGTTTGATTTCGAAACACAGAAGGATGTTTGCCGTCGATTAGCTCGTTTGAGTAAAAACGCAATTATCGGTCGACAATCTGGATCGGAAGTTGCAGAAGAACATTCTCGACATCGAAGATCAAATGAAAATAGTAAGAGAATGCGCCATTCGCCCGAGAGTTTTCGAGATATGTGGAATGAAGTAACCAATGGTCAATGGCAAGTTGAATATGCAAATTTAAAAACAATAGACGACGGAGATCGAGTACGCGTGATGCTTAGTTTTGTTGTTCGAAATACGAAATTATAATTCGATCCTTTTCTTAATTGTGAAATACCCTTGAAAATAAACATCGATCAGAACAATTTGAAGTAAATGGACTGTCTATTTCAAATATATTCATGAAAAAACGAACTTCGAAAGCGAAAAAACATCAGTTAAAACTAAAACAAAATATCAGTTTGTCCAAATAAATGTAGCTTATAGCGACAGAAAAAACAATGAACATTTGGTTAGTGCTAAAAAGTAGAGTAAAATAACATTCAACTATGAGCGCACAGCTTTAAAAATCTGACGACGAACATTTGCTATAGTTGATCCGATTGTGGATTTTGTATCTTTCATCACTCTCACGAAGTAGATATAGTAGATTTTTATCATTGCGTTTAGTTGTCTAAAAAACATTCGAATATTATTCATAATCGATCTGGCACCGGGTTTCAAAACTTCGTGATAAATTAATACACAAGCTGTGTAAGTTCTTCGACAGAAATGCATAAGATTGCGTGCATATATTAACAGCGTACCAACTTGCCGAACAACTCCTCGTAAATAATGATAAACTTGTAGTATAGTATATGTCATCCATATATAGAACGGTATCACAAAGTTGTTTTTACTGTACGATCCAATACTTCGAAGTTTATGATTGAGCGGCAATAAGATATATTGATAAAAACGACTTGTTATACTTGCTGCACAGGTAAAAACATGAAAGAGAAACGTTCGTAAAATCTGATAAATCTGTAGTATGACGTCTTTTATCCATCTATAGAGTGACATTAAGAAATCACTGTAAATGGTGGTTATGGTATTAACAACAGTTTGTCTAATCGTGACTAGAATACATTTGCATATAGACCAACACAACGGTATTGTATATACTATGAAGATTTTGACTTGAGAAATAGTTTTCGTTGTAAGATTTGTGATTAATCCATAGAGTGGTACGAAAATATTAGTGTGTATATATGCAATGAGTCTGAGAACATATTCATAGAGCCAGGTAGATGCTTCACAAAAAGAGCCAATTACACATACTATGCAAGTATAAATATATGACCATGACTGTTGTGCATAATAATAAAGTGCTGATAGTATCCGTTTTATATACCTATATACTGGAACGAAGAATTTAGCGAAAACATATGACACAATCAGGATAACAGCTCGACAAGTGGATAAAAGAATATATCGACAAATAAACAAACATTTATGACAGTAGAAGGGTATTGTTTGCATAATGAAGACTTTCACTTGAAAAATGAATTGTCCTATAATATCCTTTATCCATCGATAAAGTGGTACCAAGAGGTGATTGTGAATATATACTATGACTCTGAGAACATATTCATAGCAGAAGGTAGATGCTTCACAAAAAGAGCCTATTGTGCATACGATACAGGTATAAATATATGGCCACGATTTTGTCGTGTAATAGTAAAATGTTGATATAATGTATTCTATACATCTATACAGTGGTGTTAAGAGATTGGTGTACACGCAAGTCATGATGTTACCAACAATTCGATTAATCGAGAAAAGAATAAATCTACATGTAGACCAGAATTTCCACCAGTACAACGGTATCGTATGTACTATGAAGACTTTAAGTTGAAAAATAATTTTTGCTGTAATATTTCTGATGAATCCATGGAGTGGCACCAAAAGATCAGAGTATATATATGCTATGCTTCTAGCAACGTGTTCACAGAAGAATCTAGATGCTTCACAAAAAGAATCAATTGTGCATACTATACAGGTATAAATATATGGCCACGATTTTGTCATGTAATAGTAAAATGTTGATATAATGTATTCTATACATCTATACAGTGGTGTTAAGAGATTGGTGTACACGCAAGTCATGATGTTACCAACAATTCGATTAATCGAGAAAAGAATAAATCTACATGTAGACCAGAATTTCCACCAGTACAACGGTATCGTATGTACTATGAAGACTTTAAGTTGAAAAATAATTTTTGCTGTAATATTTCTGATGAATCCATGGAGTGGCACCAAAAGATCAGAGTATATATATGCTATGCTTCTAGCAACGTGTTCACAGAAGAATCTAGATGCTTCACAAAAAGAATCAATTGTGCATACTATGCAAGTATAAATATATGACCACGATTTTGTCATGTAATGATAAAATATTGATATAATGAATTTTATATACCTGCATAGTGGTACGAAGAATTTAGTGTAAATATATGATATAATCTCGATTACAATTACAGTAATCAATAATAGGATGTATCCATAAAAGTTTAGACATTTAAAGCAATACAAAGGTATTGTGTATACCACAAAGAGTTTAACTTGTGAAATCATTCTTGCTGTAAGATCTTTTATCCATCTATAGAGTGGCGCTAAGAGATTAGCGTAAGTATATGACATAAGCTTGAGAAGGTTCATTAATAATGGCGAAAATATGTGAACAGAAGTATAGCTCCATAATGGGTACAGAATTGTTTCCCATATATGTAAGCATGTTGATCGAAATACGATAAACAGCTTTTTGATCCAAGTAGGAAACGGTAAAATTACATTTAAGTAACAAAACTGAACTGTTCCCAAGAAAATTTGTTGGTAAAGCCACATGCAGAACAATGGTATTTGAGTTTTAATCCACATAAAAAGGTTCGTAACTAGATGTAATACACAGTAGACTAGAGTAACAAGCATATTCACTAACTGTTCGATAGTGAATTTTATAACGTGATACGTCAAATAAAGTAAAATAACAATAATAATAGCTGGTATTTTTACAGGAAGCAAGTACTTTGGTCCTTGGAAGAGACTGTAAAATCCATTGTCAGGAGTATCGTTATTGTCTGGATGTGATGGCATTTTATTGCCAGAATAATCTAGAAAAAAAAAGACCTGGATCTTTATATGACTAATATAATACCTATTTTGTCTTGTTTAATGGATGTATTATGCAATAACTCGAAATGAATCATACAAATAACACGTGCTATACTTGTATTGGGAATTTTACATTTGAAATTAAAGTCAAGTAACTCAGTTATTCTATTGGTTCTTGTCTGCGACCACGTCGTGTGTGGTAGAAAAATCTTTATTTTTGTGAAGATTTGAGAGATATTTATATAACTAGACGAGTGAAGTGGGTGACTAATATGACGAGAAGAGAAAAGAACAAAAGCGCGCGCACACATGTACACGTGTACATAAACGTAATAGATAGGCGGATTTTTTCAATCTCACAAAAGAAACAGATAAAAAATACACGGAATAAACCGCCTCCTGTGTATCAACACAATCATTTTTATTCTAGAGTCAAGGGATACAAACTGTTATATAAATACATCAGTTATTCTATTGTAACCCAAAAGTATTCTGACTCAATTATTTCATCATTATGCGTGTTTTAAAAGACGTTACTCAATTACTAGTGTGAGTCATCGTAAATTGGGAAAAAAGAGCAGTCTTTATCGAATGTAAAGGCAGCACATTCTCGAACGTTGTTTTTCATTTTTTTGTCTTATTATTTGTTTATTGCATTTTGTATGATATTTTTGTCAATTATGTCAAAATATATTGTACAGATCAAAGAAGTCACTCCACAGAAATAACAAACGATCCGTCGTAAATTCAATATATGGAAATTTTCAAATAAAATTCGATGGCAATCGTGTGCATTTGATGACACATTGTGTTGTCTTTACGGGGAACCTTATAAGTGATTTTTTAAGATATGAAATACTGAAGAAAGGAAGTAGACGCATTGCATGTTGTTTGTTTTCATAATTTCGCCAAAAAAAGAATTGGATAAAATCAACTCTATTTTTGTTCACCAAAATTGTTCACAAGTGGTTGATGCATTTAATGCTATACATTTGAAGTGTTATTTTAAATAAAATATATTGCCCACCACGGAAGTAAAAAGTTTCATTGTTTACGTTGTTACAAACAGACAGTTAACAACTAGGCGTGATTCGAATATAAATAGGGTTGTTTTTTTAAGTCGAATTCAATCATTGGCAAACTTCTTCTGATTTTTTCTTTCCTAAAATGCAAACAATGAACAAGTTCTTGTTCATTTCCATACTACTTATCGATAGCTCTTACAATACAGTAAATGGACTACCAGTATCAAAAGTGAGATGAATCTATTTCAAATATAATATGCCAATTTAATGATTTCTTGTCGTTTGTCAAAAGGAATTCAGCGGCCTTACAAAACCATATGAAAATCGTAAGTTTAACTTAGACGAATTCTTGACAGAAATCAGACATCGTTAATTTACTTTCTCAGTTGAACTGACCGAAGGTGATATGCGATTTCCTACACCAACAGATGTAAGTCGCTTGGATCAATCATAATTCTTTGAATTTAGCGTTCATTGACAATTTAGCGTGGTGTAGCAAGACGTGGTGCAAGTGTACCTTGGACAGATGGTATTGTTCCCTATGAAATTTCAACCACGGGTTTTGGTAAGAGTTGTTTTTGTCTTCTTTCGAATATCTCAGTGTCACCAACTAAATATTCGTTAAGATCCGACCGAACGATCATTCATAGTTGCAACAATGCAAAAAATGGAACGACTCATTTCGATGAATAATCATAAATGTATTCAATTTCGACCGAAAAACGCATCGGATATCTATTATATTACAATTATCAATGGATATGGTTGCTATTCATATGTCGGGCAAAATACCGGTATTTCAATGGTGCGTGAAGTCAGTTTGCAACATCCAGGATGCCTTTATGAAGCAATTATTATGCATGAATTACTTCATACATTGGGTTTTTTTCATGAACAATCTCGACCTGATCGGGATTCATATGTTCGAGTTAATTACGCGAACATTTGGCCAGGTTATGGAAGTAATTTTGATAAATATAACAACACGGTCGTCGACACACTGAATACACCATATGACTATACATCAGTGATGCATTATGAACCAGGGGCATTTTCTTCTAACGGCTTACCAACGATTGAACCATTACAAGCTGGTGCTAAAATAGGACAACGTCGTAATATGAGTACAATTGATATTGAAGAAGTACGAATACTTTATAATTGTTCAGCATCTGGACAAACACTTCCACCGATTTCAACAACAACAACAGGTTTGTTTAGGTTCTATTTGCTTCATATTTAATTTAATCTAATTTAATTTAGCTAATATCTATCAATACAATGTAACAATATCGTCTACATTGACATCAACTAATCCAGTATTTACTCGTCCACTCGGCGCATCGTTTTATTACTACGATCAATATTTACTGAATGTACGCAGTAACGGTCACTATTTAATTCGAAGTTCAAGTCCTATAGATACCTACGGATACTTAAATACGGATCCATTTGATTCAACATATCCAGGTTACAATTTAGTTGCATTTGATGATGATGCTGAAGGAAGTGGACAATTTAGACTTGAAGTCTATCTTGAGTCCAATACGACATATGTATTGATAGTAACAACATATAACTCATATGTCACAGGATCTTATTCGATAACAGCATCGGGATACGATCAAATTAACATCACAAATATGACCAGTATTCCAGCAACTACTTTCGGTAAATAAATTTTATCAAATTAAGTATGTGTTGTCTAATTGAATTTGAATTGATTTAGCGCCATTGACAACAAGTTCACCTGGTCAAACATCGACATATTCGAGTGCGTTAACAACTAACAGCCCGAGATATGATCGAACAGGCAGAAGTTTATATAACTATTACTATGAATCTATACAAATAAACGCATCAGTAAATGGTTATTATAGTATACGAAGTGTCAGTAGTGTTGATACATATGGTTACTTATATGCAAGTTCTTTCGATCCATTAAATCCAACAGTTAATCTCGTTGGCTTAAACGATGATGGTGCAGGAAATGCACAGTTCTTAATCTCCTATAATCTTCAAACTAATACAAGATATATATTAGTATTTACAACATACAGTGCATTTGTAACGGCATCATTTTCGGTAGTTGCAACGGGACCTGGCCAAGTTTATTTTAATCTTATAAATTCTCAAACAACACTTACAACAAGAACAAACACAGTTATAACCTCACCACCAATATCAACTGGAATACGTAAGTCAATTTATAGAAAGATTGTATTCGAGTAAATCAGCATCTCATTTATTTCTAGTCAACTTCTCAAAGCAAAGAAATCTGGTTATCTGTGTTCTGACTAGTTTGCTTCTTATTTTGGTTTAAATTTATATTTCAATTGCTCAAAATGACAGTTCTATTATTTTTTTTAAATCTAATATTTACTCCTGATTCATTTCTTTTTTGTATCGGATGATAAAATAAAACACTACATATTCTTGAAATTAATCACCTTATCTCGAGAAAAATTGAGTTTATTAAGAAAAACATTGATTCTTCAAAGGAAAAGAACATTGAAAACGTCCGTTAGAATCAATTAAATGTACTCGATCGACTTCGAATTCGTGAGTGCTATAAGACCAATGTTCAGTAAATCGATTACCAACATCAGTCAATTCTTGTTTGTCGAGTTCACCTAAAGTTAACGACCCATCAAAGTCTTGATTTTTCAGCAAATTTAATTTCCCAATCGGCTCAATATCCATCGGTTTGAGAAAGAGTCGAGCCGTTGAATAATTGAAACAAATCGATCTTGCACCGAAATTGACTGTAAATTTAGGAACAACTTCGATTTGTGTTCGCAATTCTGTTTCATTCGGATATGTCGAATATTCAGCAAGTACAATTCGAAATGGTTGTTGAGGTCGAAATGAAGTCTCTTCGAATAGGTGTAAAAGTCGGCTAGAAAATTCCATCGGTGGAACAATACATAAAGTAGTTTTCAATGGTGCAGATGGTATGATTTTGTTGTTTACAGTCGGTTTTTCTTTGATTACAACTGGTTGTTCATAAGAAATACTTTCGCTAGATGTTGAACCTACTAGTAGTACTTGGTTTTTAATTGAAAATAAATCATTGGAGTCATTCTGTCGGCTAATTAAGCAAACACGATCAATAGTAAATTTAATTGGTTTCCATTTTGCTTTTATTTCATAGAGAACATCAGATATTCTCGATGTTGTCGCTTGTCCAAGCGTTAAATGTGGTTCAAATGAACGTGTATCTTTGATATAATCGGTAAGTTGATTTTTAATAGCTTCATATAATTCAACGACATCTTTATTTCTTTTTGGTCGTAAATGAAATGTACATTCCTGTCCTTTTTGTTTAAAATATTGAATTGATGATTGATCGAATTCAATTTCTAACGCTTGTCGTTGATTAAGAACTGAGTCTAATCGTGATTTTAATGTCGAGAATTCAGTTTCAGGTGCAAATGGATAGACTAAATTAATATGTGGCATCCATCGTGGATAAGCCTTATCATGAACAGATCGAATCGATTGAATTTGTTCCCAAAAATTTTCCGGTGGAATTAAACAAAGTGCTGTTTGATGTGTTGTATTAGTCGACATCGGTAGATTTCACTGGTGAAATGAAAGAAAAAATGAATGGATGAAATAAAACACAACACATGGTTACTTCGTGTTATTGCATCAGTCCGACATCATAACACACTCATGACTCATCGTACGTATACAATTAGAGAAGAAGTAGTTGATTTGATTTTTATCTATTGAAAATGATGAAACAAAAGTATGAATTCAACACCACAAGCAACAACTCCAAATGCTCAAGAATTGGCTGAATTTGTAGGAGAATATAGGTTTTTGTTTGAATGTAAAAAAAACTGATTTAGATTCGGATGAGTATTAATCAAATCGAGCAAACATTCGAACAAATGAGTGAAACAATTTTAACAAGAAGTTTGTACACAAATGATTCTTTTTTAATTTGAACTGATCTTTTTTTTTCTCTCTCTCGTTTAGTTGATAATGTTGGCCGACGTATCGATGAATTCGAACGAAAATTTGTTCAATTTATTCCTCAAACACAACCGAAATCATAATCAGCAAGATAATTTTTATTTCAAATAGAAAAAAAATGTATTTCTAGCTTCTCTCAGGGCCAATAAAGACTAAGATATGCTTCTTTACGTTGTAATTTCTTCATTGTACGATCGTCCATCAACTAACATAAAGAGAAAAGAAATTGTAACAGCAAAAAGAAAAAGAATCGACTTACTTGAATTCGAGCTGATGTACCTTCATGTGCATGAATCTGCGAACAATCACGAACTTTTTGAAAGGCTTGAAGATATCTAGAACACAAATATATTGACTATTAAATAATTATTTTATTTATCAAATACGAACGTTCGCTTGAACTTCTCTTGCCATAACCAATTGAAATTGAAACATTGTGAACAAAGTACTTCCATTCGATATTGATAATAATCACCCACAGGTTGTTTTAAACAGATGACACACTTGAGAATATGAAGAAGAAAATAAAAACTGTTTTTGTTGTTTTTTTGCAAACCTGATCTCGATTCAAGGGCATGCATTTTGTTTTCACAGCTGGAATTAATTTTGCTCGTCCACCAAAACTATGAAGCATATGCACTTGTCGATTTTGTTTTACATCGCATTCATAAGTGCCCGGTCTGAAAGAAAAACAAAAGTATCAATAAGAAAAAGAGAGAGAAAAAAGCGTGTCTTATTACCCGGGGATATTAACTGATTGACAGACAGTCGGCAATCGTTCACAAGCAGAATTAAACGGTCGAAATGCTCGTTTAACTTTCGATTTCATGTTTAAATCCATTTGATACGTATCAGGACTCGGTACATCAGTCTAATCGAATAAATTCAATGAGTAACCAATCATTCATTCAAATATTAGTTCGAATCACACGGATATTAGCGTTATTATAGACACTCAATCACCTTTGGTTCAAAAACTTTACGTTTTCCTGTTCGTGCATTGAACGAATAACCACGGCGACTCATCGGCTGATGATCAAGTACATATCGAAATGAGGTTTTCTCCTCATTCTCATAGGAACCCGGTCCACTAGATTGTCACACAAACAAAAAACAGAGAAGATCATGCAAAGACGAGAAAGTGCGCATTGATTGGTGCATGAAAATAGGAACAGTGCGCTTGATTTTGAATTACATCGTTGGTACGCCACGAATTGGCGTTTGATAGTTGCCGAAAAAATCATGTGCTATATCAGTTGGAAATGTCGGCCGATTGAGAGCTGATGTGCCGAACGCAACTTTCGATGGAACGGGCTCATCACCTGAGAACGAATAGAGCCGAAAAAAACATGCAAAAGAATCCAAACAAGAAAGAAAACAAATCAAACAGAACGAAGTCTTACCGAACAACATTTTGTTTTGTTAATGAAAGTAATAGAAAAAGAAAGCGAAAAGAGACAAGAGAAATCAGTCGATGAGTTTCTTTCTTTTTTTTTTGTTCGCCCCTTTTTTTTCTCGTGTGCTTATCAAAAATAGGTTACTCAGACAACAAATAATAGATGTCAGGTAAGACGAAATGAATTTATTTGAAAATATCAAACTGAATGACACATTCTCGGGGAAAAAAAAGTTGCATTCTTAGTTCGAACTTTATTTGACTATGGCCAAAAGTATTCGTTCGTAATCACCGGATGTATCTCCGGCAACATCACGTGCTAATGCACGATTGTACATTTGTTGATAACGTTGTTTAACTTGTACGAGATCAATCTATCGATAAAATGAAAAGTTCGTTCGTTCGTTTTCTTTCTTTTTCACTGTTTTACCTCTGAACGTGAAACAATCACACGAATAAGTGTTGAATCTCTTGTGCCTATTCCGCTAATTGCTTTATGTAAACGTTCAGCAAAATATGCAGGACGATCACGAATACAAGTGATCAATGTAAGATAACCATCTTTAGCATCACTTGAAAATTCCGAACGAATAACTTGTGCAATATCTTTATGATATTTCTAAAAAAAAACGGAAAGATGTTAATGAACGAGAGAGAGAAAAGGAAAGAAAGAAATTCACTCGTTGATATTCTTCGAATATTGCACGAAGTTGATAGTAACTTCGTCGAGCAAAAACGGCATTGAATGTTTTCTCATCGGTACCCCATTTACCTTCGCCAGCTTTGTACAAATCATCAGCATCTTGACGAGCACGATTGCTACAAAAATTCTTGGTTGTTTTTTCTTCTTCTCTTCGTTCAAATGACGATGAAAACTCACCGATCTATAACACTTTCGAGACCCATTTGTCGGGCTTGTTGAATTTGTTGAGGCGTTAATTCTTCTCGATTGGCTTGTACAGCTGACACAAGCATACGTCGAAAATCAGTACCACCTCCAGCACGATGACTTATCTCATGTTCGAGATCTTTCTTGAACACTATTCGAATACAACGAAAGATAAAACATGTTTTTTGTTTGCATTGTTGTGTTACTTTGTTGATAAGCCAAAACAATTGCACGAATTTCAGCATTAGTTCGTGTCAATAAAATTTCTCGTAAAGGTCCTTCTTTTCCTGACTAAAAATAATAGCAAAGCGTGTGATTTTCTTTTTGCTTTCTGAAATTCTCACACTCAATGCATTGTGCAATGACCAAGCTTCGAAGTTTGCTGGTGCATCAAACAGTGCAAGAAGAACTTCTTCGAAACGACCACTTGTTTCGCCAGCGATTTTTTTGACGAGATCCTGAATTAAGAATTAATTACGTTTTGGTTTTTCTGAATTCTATTATACATACGACTCCATACATTGTTTTGTAATGAAGTTTGATCTGTTGTCGTTGAGTGTTCGATCGATTAGCAATAATTTCGATGAGAGCTTGTTCGTTCGTTCCAAGTCCTTTCATGGCTTGACCGAGACTACGACAATCAGCTTCGGGATTAAAATTTTGTGTCGGATAAACTGTGCCTTGATATTGTTCAAGGCTAGCAAGAATAACTGATTGTGGTGGTTCTGGATAGTAGCCTTGTTGTTGTTGTTGTTGACTAGGATAGAATGGTTGTTGTTGTGGTTGTGGTTGTGAGGGTGGTGGTGGGTATCCTCCTCCGGATATGTTCGGATATATACCCCCTGGTCCTGATGGTTGGGGCGGTGGAGCTTGCGAAGGATACGGAGCTGGATATGATTGATTTCCATATCCTAAAAAGAAACTTTAAGTTTTAATTTCAATGCATCATGCTTTTCTACCTCCATATTGTTGTTGTTGTTGTTGTGGTGGTGGTGGTCCTGATTGGTAATTATTTCCACCACCATAACCGTAGGAATCGTATGGTGCATGTTGTTGTTGTGGTGGCGGTGGATAACCTGGATTGGGTGGCATTTGATTTCCGCCGTATTGATCATAGGGTCCTTGTGTACCATAGAGTGAAGCACAGGATTGATTATCGCCATATTGTGGCATTGGAGGTGGTGGTGGCTGTTGATATCCACCGTAGCCTCCTCCTCCTCCTCCGTATGGTGGATAGCCTCCACCAGGATTTCCATATGGATATCCACTCATTCTTTTACGATTAGTTTGACTTTAGCGAGTGCAAATATGAAAATAAAAAAATGGGGTCCCTTTTAAATATTTTTCTGTCGACAATGCTGACTAATTTTTTTTCTTTACTTTCTATTGATTCGTCTCTTATTTCTCTCTTTTTGACGCACGTTTGTGCGGGTGGGTATGTATGACGACAACATCAGCTTGAAGAACGAAACAAAAAATTTCTTTTTTTCTCGTCAAAAATGTGTTACAGTATTCAAAAAAATCTTTTCTTCGGTACAAAAAAAACTCCGAAGAAATAATAATATTGACATAAGAATGCAAATTTATGATATCGTCGATAAAAATACATATGAATCACTTGTATACGACAATCTTTAATTTATTAATAAAGATCAATCATAACAAAAAAAAAACGAACTTTATTTGATAGATTTGTTTTCATTAATATTCTTATCTCGTTCTTTCTCTTTTGTAATGATAAAACTCGATATTTGTTCTCCTGTGTTCATGATAAAACAGAATGACTAAATATGTAAAAATATACGACATTTATTTGGAATATTAGATACTGATGACATGAACATTTGTTATTTGAAAAAAAATACATAAAAAAAATGATCATGCCAGAGTAACATTCATTCTCGAGTTACATTCAATACAATAGAGCGCAGTAAGATTTAGTCGATTTGAAATAGATATCAGTTGATGAATTAAGACGGTCAAGGTCGAGTTTCCTTAATCGAGAAATAGGCATGAAAAATCAACAAAAATGCATTAGTAAAAATAATATTTCATTAAGAGATTATGTAAAATGAGAGATGATATCGCAATTGTAAAAAAAAAACTACATTTTCGATTTAAACTCTACACCTTTACGTCTCACTTGATATGTACATAGAGCTGTTAGAACGATATAATCTCAAAATAAATGCGAGAATTACTTGTCTATTTGTTTTTTCTTCTTCTCTTATTTTTCAATGTAATGGAAATGACACGTACATATGTATGTACACTATCTATATCTATACACCAGGCTCGTACGTTTTTCTTCTTCTTTTCTCTTCTTCTCCTCGCATTTTGACGATTAAAACCTCGAACGAACGACGACGAAAGAAGAAGAAGAAGAAGAAGAAGAAGAAGAAGAGGAGTCATCATCATACATATTTGCCTATACGCTTCATAGACACTGTAAACTGCATTCAAACGTCACATTCTATTTGCCAACGTCATTTAGACATGTACACATAAGATCAGGTAAAGAGAAAGACGCAAGCTGATTGTTTGTTCAAAAAATACTTGTATCCTCGTTGATCTACTATTATTTCAATGCATGTCTCGATGACGATGATGATCATTGTTCTAATTAGTCTCCACCTTCTTTCGTGTTCAATAGAATAAATATATGACTTATTTCAGATCGATCAACATGTTCACAGAACAATAATGCCTCTCACCAAAATGGACAGTGCAGAAATTGATCTTAGTAATACACTTCTTTTGACGAATTCAATTTCGAATGATTATGAAAAAGGTTTGAAATAAATTAGATTCAATCGATTTATTCATTCATAAATTGTGTGTGATTTAGATCTTAGATTAGCAGCTGAACTTGGACGATGTTTACTCGAACAAAATCAAGATTTAAAAAATTATATTCATGTTCTACAAAAACAAATCGAAGAAAAAGATTATGATATGAAGGTGAGAAAAAAAAAGCACAGAAACAAAGAAAAAAACAATTAATGATGATTTTTTGATTAGTTATTACATACAAAATTTCTTTCGACTCGTGAACAATTCGAAGGCAAATGTAAACAAGGTGAACTACTAGATGCCATGAATGTCGATCTTGAACAAGAATTATCTATTCAACGACGTGAAAATGAAAAAAATCGACAGCAAATCAATGAGTACGAAATGTATCGAAAACAAAAAAACAATCTTTGTTTTTTTCTTTTTCTTTAGCTTATTAGATCTCTGTGACATCACTCGAAAACAATATCAAGATATCAAACGTGAATATGAAGCATTTCGTACTAAGCAATTATCAACTAATTTTCTCGCAAAATCAGCTCAATCTCCATCGTCATCACCAACTCCAATATTTTCAACACCTATTTCCACAAAACGGCAACGTTCGAATTCGTTTTCAAATAAATTCAAAATCGATTCACCATCTATTATTTCGCCGAATTTCTTCGATCATTCATCGACAGAGATTTTTAAAACACATCTAACCGAACTAAAATCACGTTTAAATTTGTTGAATACGGAATGTTCATCGTTAAATGATCAACTTCATCAATCCGAACAAGAGAAAATTCTACTTCAAACTCGTTTAACTCAACTCGAACGAGAACATCGTGACGAACAAGATTCATTACAAACTGAACTTGATTACTATCGAAAACTCGCCGATAAACATTCGTTCGAACAATTAACTAATACATATTCATCATCATCAGAACACAGTCTCTCGCTTTACGATGAAGTTCTTCTAGAAAATCAACAAACAAAATCAATTTATGAACCGACAAATTACAAAGAATTATTCGCTCGTGTATATGAAAAATTGCAAATCAAATAATAACAATATTATTCTGCGTGTGTTCGCAATCTCGTACATATTGTCTTTCTTTCGTGCAGTACATTCTCTCTCTTTTTATGTGTGTGTGTGTGTGTGTTTTTTCTGTTCTTAATCCGTTAGTTATTTTACGAACAATTTGCAAATAATACTAAAAAACCCACATTAGAAATTGAAATTATTTAAGCGAAATAATTCATTGATTTTTGTTGTTGAAAATAACACGTCGAGTGTCGTATATAAACAGGTGCATATATCATTATTTGGCTAAGATAAATGACAATGAAGTTGTTGTTGTTGTTGTTCGTTGGGTATCTCGTTTGTTTGAATCAAGTTTTCGCACTATCTTCATGTGCAAAACCAGCGTTTGAAAATTTAACTGTTGAAAATAATTTCGATCTCAATCGATTTCTCGGCGTTTGGTTTGAAATTCAATGGTTACCTGGCGAACCACATAATGAATCGGATATATGGAGAAATTATTATCAATCATTTCAAATCGATAGTTCGTCATCATCGAAACTTCTCGTGCCTGGTCAAGCTCGAGTATTAAACAATAATACATGTTTCCATTTCGGACCGTGGACAATTCTCGCGAATAACGGTGCAAAAATGTTACTCGAAACGAAAAGTCCAAGCGCAAGTCGACCTCTCAATTGGCCGTATTATATCTTAAAAACAGACTATGAAAATTATGCTCTAATCTACGGATGTATCACGCCGAATTACGATTATAAAACGCCGTGTTCAGATCGTATTCTTTGGGTATTTGCACGCACGACTAGTTTATCAAGTGATCATATGCAAATGTTGGATAGATTTATTGAAAATGATTTATGCGTGAATTTAAATGATTTAGAAATAACACCTCACGATGGGCAACAGTGTTATTTATCGTCATCGATCAATCTCAATTTTAATATACTATTTTTAGTAATTTTATTCTTTTTATCTATATGAAATTACAAAAAAGAAAAGTCAATAGTTATTCGTCGACTTTCGTACGTAACGAGTTTGATTCTCGTTTTAATACCTAAAAATAAATCAAATGAAAATTTTTAAGAACAAAAAAGAACATGTTTTCTTTTACGTTGAGAAGTGTTTGAGAACTTTCAAGAATTTTCATGTAAGCTGCTTCAGTTTCACTGATCGTTCGATCGAATTCAGTTCGAGCCGTGATTTTTTTCGCTAGATTCTCATTGATTTTTGCTAATTTTTCACTTGCTAAACGAATTTCATTTTCTAATTTATGCTTATCTTCTTCTTCGATTAGAATTTGTCGTTGTAGTTCATCACGTTTGGCACATAGATCTTCGATACCTAATTAAAAATTATTAGAAAATTTGAGTTTATTCGTTTTCTTTTCTTTTTGTTGCTGTTTGTCTACAAACATTTCACTAGTTCATTATTATAATTTTGAAGAGCAGCACCTTGTTGGGACATATTTCGTTTGACGAGAAGAAAAGAAACGAGATTATTTGCCGGTGACAATTCACTTCCATGGTAATCTAGACAATGGAAGTTACTGTCAATGCATTGAAATAAGTTAGTTAAGCAGTAGAAATCGATTGGTAAAAAATGGAACAAGTAAAAGAAAGAGAAAGAGAAAAAAGATGTTGTCAATAGAAGAATTAGTAGTAAAAGGAAGGAAGAAAAAAACAGGAGTCGTCTTTTTCTTCTGTTGTTTTTTAATCAAGTTCAATAGAAGACACCCTCAACATGGGCAATTTTTTTACTTTCTTATTTCGAACGGTTACTAAACATGAACATACGGAAGCGCCCGCTCAGAAACAGGTGTTCTCATGGTAATGAGTAGCTAATGTTGAGATCAAAATAGAATAACATCTCGGTTTTCGTGTTCCAGGGAACGAGAAGATCGTGCTGCTATTCGAAAAGAAGATTTCATTCTCGATCAATTAAAAGATCAAACAATCTATCGTTTACCAGGTTCTGTCAAAGGTCAACAATTTATCAGTAAGCAACAAATTTTTACTTACATTTCTCATCAAACATTCATTTTGTTTAGTTCAAAATTGCGATGTAAGTATCGAATGAAAATCGATCGATTACATCATTTCTCATTCATCATCATCGCTATAGAATTGTACGGTCTATGTCTTTGATCATACCGCTCAAATTCAAATCGATGATTGTACAAATTGCCGCATATTTATCGGTCCTGTTAACGGAAGGTACTGATGTCTTGTAGTGAAGAATTAGAAATTTTGTTATTTTTTTTTCTTCGTTAGTATTTTTATTCGAGATTCGGTTAATTGTATCCTAGCAACCGTCTGCAAACAATTTCGTACGAGAGATTGTCGAGATTCGCACGTTTATCTTGCTTGTGAAAGTCAACCGATAATCGAATCCTCACATAATATTAAATTCGGTTGCTTCACTGTGAATTATGACAAATTAGCTGGTAACACAGACTCACACAAAGAAAAGAAAATTCAATACGAAAAAAAAAAACTTTTTTTTTGTTTATTAGATCATTGTAAAGCAGCAGGTATTAGTCCATGGAACAATAATTGGGGAAATATTCACGACTTTACGACTATTCCCGACGGAAAGAATTATTCTCTTATCAATAAAGTAAATTATTATTATTAGTTTTTTTTGTTTTGTTCTATTCATACGATGATTCTCAGGATGAAAATGTTTTTCAACATTTGCCATTGCCAAATGACCCATCTGTAAGCAATTTGAAGATAACAGATGACATCGATTCGAGTCACATTCCATATACATACGGAGAATTTTATCGTATTCGAAATGAAGAAGTAAATAGAAACGGATTAGAAAAGAAGATTGACTATCTAAGACGATTTGTCGTTTTAGCGTTGCTTAGTTATATTTTTTCATGACGTTAATGCAGATCTATGTGCACGAGATTTAATTAAAACAACGAAACAATCGGAAGTAAATGAAATAGATTCATCTTTCTTTTTTTCTTCAATGAACTTTTTGTTTTGCATAGATTATTCTTGTGCAAACGAAATCGTATACAATTGATGAATCGAGTGCTGAACGGCTTTTTGGTACGAATCGAAGTTATGTTACTTTGGTTGGTAAAGGACCAGTTATTGGTCTTGAATTAGCTGGAGCCAATTGTATAAATGTAACACAACAAGCTTTAAGCAATTTAATCTCAACGAAATATCCGAATTTACCTCGTAAGATCATTTTGAATACTTTGCGTTCGATAGGAAAATTATTGTTTTGGTATTTTCGAAGATTTTATCAGTCAAACAGCAGCTGATGCTCGAGGTCAACTCGATAAATTCTACAATTTTGCTAGTATGCAAATGTTTGCTTAACATTCCAATCAGTTGTGAAAAAAAAACGAACTTATTCAAGAACCTCAATGTCTTTTTTTTTCTGCTCTGCTTTTTTTCGTTTTTATCCGTCCAAATCATTCATTTTAATCAGATCTCAATTGAATTTTGTTTGTAGATAGTAAAAATATCTCATGGCAACTGTTGTTCCAATTGATAAGCTTTCTTTGACAAATAATTGTGAAGTCGACGAAAAAATCGTTCAAGAATTTAGCCATTTACTTGACAAATCGAAACAATTATTCAATGGTTTAAGAGATCTACCACAGTACGGACATAAACATTGGCAACCCTATTTCGGACGAACATTTGACGTCTATACAAAATTATGGAAATTTCAACAACAACACCGAATTCTTTTAGAAAAACAATTGGGCTTGAAACGATGGCAAATCGGTGAAATAGCATCGAAAATCGGTCAACTCTATTATCATTTCTATATTCGAACATCGGAAACGAATTATTTAAATGAAGCATTTGCTTTCTATTCGGCTATACGAACACGTGCATACTATTCGAAAGTCAATCGAGAAGAAAAACCTGATTTAATGGTTAAAAAATTACGTTATTACGCACGATTTATTGTTGTTTGTTTACTATTAAAAAAAACTGACATTATGAAAGATTTAGTTCGAGAATTGACACGACAAATCGATGAATATGTTAAAGCGTTCGATCCTGAAGATAGTCTCGAATGGCAACTTGTTCTCAATGAAATATCAGCATTTATTGAAATTGATAATCAATTAATTATCGATCAGAATGCAACCACACTTTCCTATCGTTTAACTCATCTAGCCACACCACCGATACCATTCGGTATTGAGAAAATTCTGCCAAATATTCAATTTTTTTCTCTGGACGAAATTCTTATCATTGGAAACTATCAAGATCAAATTAAATTCAGTGAATTAACCATCGATATGTATCGAATACTACAAGCTGTCGAACGAGAACCCATTGAATCGACATCAACTGACGATCGATCGAATAATAATAACAGTCATCAAAAGGAAATTCTCAGTTTGTACGATGATGAACCAACCAATCGAGCCAATCCACATAAATATCTCCTCTACAAGCCAACATTCAGCGAAATCTATGCTTTTACAGCATCAGCATTTAAAGAATTGCCTGTTAATGGTGCTCTTCTTCTTTATATATCAGCGAATGGATATGACACACATATGAAAATCAAAACTCATCAATCGTACGACATCGGTGGTTTGAAAACCAATCATCGACGTGAGGAAACACTCGACAATTTTCAATCGCCATTGAATACACTTGTCAAAAAATCGAACACATCAACTTTATCAACATCAACTCGAGATACTCATAACATCTATCCAGGAGATTTATATCCGTTTCTACGTAAACCATTATTTCTCATTCTTGATAGTAATAATAGTATTGCTTTTCAAAATATGCCTAATCTATTTGGACAACCGTTTGTGTCCTTACTTTCGCCTGTCAAATTGCCAACAGTATTTCACGGTAGAAATTCTATCAAAACATCGAATAATGTTGTTATGTCTTCTTGTTGAATTTAGATTATCAAAATAAAGGAAGTTTATTTACGTTGTTTTTAACATCACCGGCATTTGCATTCTGTTTTGTTTGCCATTTAAATGAGTTGACAACTGAACAATGGACGATTTGTCAAGACAACGTCAAGAAAATTATTTTTGAAATAACGAAATTATTTTTCAAATCAAAACTTATCGATCATACAATTTTCTATTTTTTTGGCGATGATTTCTTACGAATATTTTTAGCACGATTTGTTTTTTGTTATGCTGTACTTCGATTACATCGAACGTTCAAAGTAAAACAAAAACAAAACACCCTCAATTTGAGAGTTTGTCTTCGTTTTTTTTCTATAGGGTTCGGGTTTTTATCCGACATCGCAACCACAATTGTCCAATGATTTGCTTGAAAATGTACAAGTGCATAAAATGATTCTAGAACTTTCGGCCTTATTAAATGTTCGACAATTATTTCTCGAAGGACCGCTCATACCAGGTGACAATTCAACATTACATTAATCTCAATAAACGATTTAGTCTAGTCATTTAATTAGACTATTTTTTTTTCATATTGTTATCTTCCAACCTGAATATTTTTGTTCTCTCTCTCTCTCTCTCACTCACGCTCTTTAAAATTGGTTATGTGAATGTATGTGCAATTGTTTTTATCTTCGTTTTAATGTAGTCAACTATTGATTTTCTTTGCTTATTAATTATGGATGAATGCCGTTTCTTATTGGAAATTCAATAAATAGTAGATTTAGACTTAACAATAATATGTAATTAAGAACGGACTACGGTAATTTTTCACGTTAATTTCGAATATCATACATAATTCTCTACATGACAGAGTGAAGATTTTCATTTTTATATGTCTAGTAAAACAGGAAAACTTTCTTAATTTCCTTGAAATGCTCTATGAGAATACTTTGGGTGATAGAAAACAATGAGATGACCAACTTTTGTTCCAAGAGTTTCCTTCAGAAATGAACTCCAGCTATTTTAGCTGCAGTGATCGCAATTACATTAAATGGGGTCATTCGGCGAATGGTGACGTAGCTCTTGACATTTTATTTTATAGTTTTTTTGCTATGCCTATATTACTTTTTGATTTTGATATGCAGGACAAAATAGATTCGTCCTAGATTATGCTAGATACTTTCTAATTTCAGTCATTAAAATCATCCAATTTTTAAGTGCATGCCTATTTATTGAAAATTTCCAGAATCCTATGCACCAAGAAGGGAGACATCCCTTTCACAGTGCACGTTATAGCTTCCTTCTGAATAATAGTATGAATCGTATTTCTTCAAACACAATCGAAGCATCATTATTGAACAGCAAAATTACATTGCGACCATATTTACCCATATTCTCATATTGCGTCGGCATATTTCATACTCCACCGAAATTTCAGGCACTGACCTACACTTATCTAACACGAAGCACTATATTATCGATAATAACATACAATTCTTCATAATCATCTCCTAGGCATATATCTAAAAGCATTATTGAGATCTTATAACCAACGATTTTCAATCAATATGCTTTCACTTCCATACTTTCAACAAAAATCTCAATCTCCTAATTCCAAACAACAATCAATCTGTCTCAGCCCAAATAGCGTCATCAGTATCTTCATTCTTCTTTCATAATATTTCACCTCGTATTCGCCAAGTTGACAGATTCTTCCTGACATCCTCAAAATTTCTATCAGTTACAACTATTTTCTTCAATTTATTCACTAGCAGGATATAGCACATACTCTAACAAACAAAGGGATTTCATAGGCATAACTAAGCACAAACATTGTTTTCACAGAGACAA
>Ga0209914_1001510_pt1 | contig 23368 bp, 17 predicted proteins | sample ThiBiot_500_plan_FD_183949 | JGI IMG/M metagenome (GOLD analysis project Ga0209914, IMG submission 183949) | Wastewater bioreactor microbial communities from Cape Town, South Africa - Thiocy_cont_500_plan (SPAdes) | ecosystem: Engineered > Bioreactor > Thiocyanate-remediating > Anaerobic-Aerobic...
ACGGATAATTTTTTGTTCTCGAAAATTCATGTATATTTTTTCGTTTGTTATGAAAATAAAGATTGAAGGAAATAGAAAGATGAAACTGATAGTATATTTACTAGACATGATATGCTACAAGATGCAACTAATAGAAGTTCCGAAGTTAGTTTCTGTACGGTTGAAAAAAACTGAAAGAAAAAATTTGAGTAGGTGGACGGATAATTTTTCGATTCACTGTAAGTTTGGCATTTCTTCTATACGTATATTTAGCATAATATCTGGAAATTACCTGATCAAGATCCAGCTGCATGGAATGCATCATCTACAGCGATCATGATTGATGCTTTGCGTATCCGTTACACACTTCTGCCTTACTATTATACTCTTTTCTATAAAGCGCACACAAATGGTTCGACAGTTATTCGACCACTCTTTCATGAGTATCCCACTGACAAGATAACACTCGATATATATTTACAATTTCTAATTGGATCTCATATTATGATTGCACCAGTGACCGATGATGGAGTTCGACAATTAAACGTCTATATTCCTTCATCGGATTGGTACGATTACTATACAGGTGTTTCGATGTCTGATCAACCGCAATATGTCACCATACAAACACCTTTGACTACCATTCCAATTTTACTTCGAGGTGCAGCAATCATTCCAACTCAAATCTATGCAAACAATACTAAATATTCACGGTAAAACTACTATAAAAGATAGTTATTTCACTGATTTGTTGTATTAGAAAGAATCCATTCGGACTTATTATTGTACTGGATTCGAATGGAAATGCTGAAGGTGATTTATTCTGTGATGATGGTGAAACACTTGAAACAAATGCATACTTCTATGCAACATATAAATGGTCTTTACAAAATCATCAATTACGAATCGATATCGTTAACAATAATTATAGTCATATGTCTAATTTGATTTTAGATTCACTAGCAATTTATGGACTAAAAAGTGAACTACCAACTAATATTATTGTCAATGATAGACAAGTGATTGCAGTTCGAAGAGAAAAGACACAAATTATTGATGTAATTGGACTGCAATTACCAATGAACAATAGTTATATAGTAAACTGGAGTTATAATACATCATCTAATAATGGAAGTTCTTCTATTATATTAACAGTTTTTCTTTGCATTCTACTTAGATATTTTTTATTGTGAAAAATAAATACAAAGAATACTAATGCGTAATGTACTCGATATTCAGCACTCTTCTGACTTTGCCCAACTTGAGAATGTTGGATCATATAGTTCAGCAGTACGAGTAACATTGTTCCAATAATCTTCTCCGCCAGCAATTAATATTTTTCCATTTAATAATATTGATGCTGTATGCTCGTTTCGATTTTCATGCATGCTATCAATTATAGTCCAAGTTTCTGCCGATGGATCATATAATTCGCTATTGGGAACTGAAGAATTTGCTCCAACATTTCCACCCGTAACTAAGACTCGTCCGTTTTTCAATAGAGTTGCTGTGTGATGTGATCGACCAAAATTCATACTAGTAGTATTAGTCCAAGTGTTCGTTGTTGAATTATATAATTCAGCACTTGTAAAATGTTCTGTACCATAATGTGTTCCACCGGTAACTAAGATCTGTCCATTCATTAACAGTGTTGCTGTGTGTTGATATCGTTCAACATTCATAGTAGCAGCGATTGTCCAGTTTCCTGTCGATGGATCATATATTTCAGTTGTCTTTGCTTCATCAAAGTCACCCCAGGTGCCAATAACCATCACTTTCTCATCAGGTAATGTTATTGCTACATGACATTGTCGTGCAAAGTGCATGCTACCAGTTTTTGACCATTTTCCTGTGGATGGATTATATAATTCACATCGAGCTATTGTTTCACCAAATTCATCTGATCCTCCAGTAACTAATACATTTCCGTTTGGTAAAATTGAGGCTGTATGATCTGTTCGAGCATCATGCATACGATGAACCAATGGCCAAACATTAATTATCGGATCGTATAATTCAGCAGATGCGTCATCAGCATCTTCAAGAGAATTATCACTATCAGGTGATCCACCAACAATTAGTACTGATCCATTTGCTAACAATGAAGCTGTATGACCAACTCGTTGAGCATGCATATCAGCAGCTTTTGTCCAATTACCTGTTATTGGATTATACAATTCACATTTTTTCGCCATAGGACCAAAACCGCCAGTAACTAATACTTCACCATTATTTAAAACTGTTGCCGTATGCGAATCTCGAGCAGAATGCATAGAACCAGTGCGTGACTATGCTATCAATTTCAGAGGACGTTTCACTATTGCATTTGCATAATCGAAAACAACTGAACAGCTACCTGATGATGTTACTTTTCGTGGTAAAAAAGCAACAAAACTTATGAACAAAATTAAATTTATTGTAGAAACTATGAAAATAATTGAATAGAAGATTGTTTCTTTTTTGAAAGAACACTCACGACATAGGCGTTTGCTAAACATATTTTCTTTTTCACACGAATGAAAATAATAAAGAAATGAATAGATGCACTATTAGCGATAAACTGTGCCTTTTATATGTCTCTTATATTTTCACAAGAATAACAAAAGATTACTACTCAATACAGAGTCCTTTCGCTAATACATTATCAATGATTGAACTCATCTTCTTTGCTTGATTTTTGAATGACGGATCAACGATACAACGTTGCACAGCGTCATGAATTTGTTCAGATGTGGCTTGCTCTCCATCTAAGGCAATTCCTGCTCCGAATTGTTCCACACGTTGAGCTAGTATCGGGCACATCTATATCTTTCATGGATGTTATCGTGCGTGTGACTAGCACACGGTATTTGGTTTGATCTGATAATGCTGTCAGAGTTCGTTGTATTTTGCTATGACTATTGAACAATGGTTCTGTACTGAAAGAAACCAAGATAAACGATCGTCGATCATCTTGTGACCATGAATTGATCCATCCGGAAGGAGGTGCATTCTCTACTTGTGGACCGATCCATCTGTATAGCGAAGGACTAAGACGAGAAGCAAATGGATCCAACTCAGGAATACTAGTAACTAATGCTCGGCCCGCTTGTTTATCTTCGGCCCATTTCCATGTATCCCACAGTTCTTTGACAGGTTCGAGACCTTCAGCAAGTCTCATTTCATTGGCACGATTGATATTTAATGATTCAATCAATCCACCTGGAGTGCTTATACCGCCAGGAATAGTATGCACTAATATGTAAGAAATCTTCATCAACTCAGGATTCTCTTCCACAGCAGTCAAAGCTCCGTACATCATGCAATCTACAATGATTCGATCAGGTTTTTCTTGTTTCACTAACATAGGAACTTCTTTGAGATGCATCTTGCAACACCAAGTTGTCTCAATAAGTCGATCGAATCCTGTAGAAGTACTTGCCATCACCAATTCGTGCGTTTGTTCTAGTTGAATGAATCGTAATCCTCGCTTGTCAAAACGATTTCTCTGACTAGCATATCCAGCAATGGATACGCTGTGACCTTGTTTTATGAGTTGTTGAGCGATAGCAATTGTTGGTGGTTGATTACCTGCACCATCCCAAGTAAAAATGAGATAGTACAACGGAGAAGAACGAGACATAGAGCGGCGTTTTGAGGATTTTATCTAAAAGGAAAATAATGAAATTGGAAATATATTGGTAACAGACAACAAAAAACTGAATGTCTATTTGAATTAGTTCTTTTTCGGAGCTGAATCACCAAATAAATAGGCCGTCATTTGTTCAAGACTACGGCCGCCTGCTACATCAGCTTTTTCGCATGCTTCTCGAATTTCTTGAATTTCTTCTTGAGTTAATTCAATTTCAATAGCTCCAATATTCTCTTCTAAATTTTTGATTTTACTTGTGCCTGGTATTGGAATAAAATCGTCACCTTGCGCAAGAATCCATGCCAATGTTAGCTGACCTGACGTACAACCTTTCTTATCAGCTAACGTTGTTATTTGATCAACTAATTGAAGATTTTTCGGAAAATTCTCCTTTGAAAATCGTGGCATTATTCGTCGACGATCACCTTCATCAAGATCATCTGGACTCTTAATCTGTCCACCAAACATTCCACGGCCTAATGGTGAATAACAAACAATAGCTACGTTAAGTTCTCGACATGTTTTCAATAATCCCACATCATCTCGTTCAATATCTAAACTAAACGGTGAATATTCAATTTGTACACATGCGATTGGATGAACAGCATATGCTCGTCGAAGTGTATCACTTGAACATTCCGATAAACCAAGATATCTTACTCGGCCAGCATCAACTAATTCTTTCATAGCACCGATTGTTTCTTCAATTGGTACGGTTTTATCAATTCGATGTACATAATATAAATCGATAACATAAAGACCGAGACGTTTGAAACTTTTTTCACTTGCTTCACGAACATATTGTGCATCACCACGAACTAAAAATTTCTTCTCCGGCGTAGTAATATTGGCGAATTTAGTTGCAAGAAATACCTGAAAAGAAAATTGAGATATCATTGAGTAATTACGTATATACTAACTTTTTCTCGCTGTTCGGGATATTTTTGAAAATATTTTCCAAGAAGATCTTCACTATCTCCGTAAACATCAGCACTATCGAAAAAAGTACAGCCGAGTTCGATAGCACGGTCAAAAATCTTGAAACGTTCTTCATCGACTAGTACTGTTGAAGTTCCATAGGATCCTGATAAACCCATGGCTCCAAACCCAAGAGCAGATACTTGAGGACCATTTTTTCCTAATTGTCGTGTTGGTATCTTTGCCATCTTTACAAATAAATCTCTAAGAAAGAAAAATAGTATCTCTCGAAATAAATGATTCGTTGTTTTTTAAAGCCAATATTTATCTCGGACATATAGAGGGCTTCAAAGCATTTGAGTCTGTATATTTAGAAAAGAGTCGTGATACAAAAAAACAAGTAGAAAGTTATTTCGTATATTTTTCAGCTAGATATTCTTCCCATGTATTAGAATTTGATGAAATATTTTCACAAGTATTATTTCCTTCGGTAAAATCGTTGAGAACAACATCAATTATCGGCATAGGAGGCACCGATGTCTTCTCATGTCGTGACTCCATTAATGAATCAGCTATTTCTTTCATCGTATATATCTTTCGACCACCAATATCGTACGTGCCATTCAATGGCGGTTTTGTTGCAATGTTAGCTAATTCAATAGCTACTGCTTCTACTTGAATTGGCTGTATCTTTGCCTGTTTTGAAACAGCATCCATTGGATAATTTAGCAAATAATTTCCTAAATCTTCTGCAAGACTGTGAAATTGAGTAGCTCTCAGTATGGTATACGGAATACCGGCTTCTTTGATTAAACGTTCGCATTCCAGTTTTGCTTTGTAATATGTAAAAGACATCTTATCAATTCCAACAATGGAAATATAAATAAAATGTTTAATATTTTTTTTTGGAATTGAATTTAATAAATTCCTTGTTAAAGTTATATCAATTGGTTCACCATTAATTGTTTCGTAGGGCAAACTTGCAAGATATAATATTGTATCGACATCATCTTCGATATTTTTATTGATTCCTTCGTTTTTTGTCAAATCCATATGAATCCATTTTGAAGCTGATTGAGAAGCACTTGTTGGATTACGGCTGCCAATAACAAAGGGTGTTTGATTTGCAAGAAATATTTTCGATATAGCTTGTCCTACTGGGCCCGTTCCACCGACAATAAGTACTTTCACCATCGTTTGCAATCAGTTTTATAGTAGTACAGTTTCTAAATGAGTATAAAATAAGAATGACGAGAGCATGCAAACGTGTATATATATAGAGAGAGAAAGGTAATGAATGGCGGAAAAAAATACGACCTCAGTATTTTCGAGTACGCGTACTCTCCATTTGCACTTGAAAACTGTGTCATGTTGAATGTAATATAACTCTAGAGAAAGAAAGGAGAGAAAAGAAAGGAAAGAAACGATAATATGAAAGAAAAGAACGATTGATAATCATTGACTGTTACAGTAACAAGAGGTCCAACATTATTGGCAAATGACCATCCGAAAGCTTCATCCTTATGTATTTGCCAATCGAATACACCTCGAAGATCAGGATATTTATTTCGAAGTTCTTTCCATGTTGCTACTGCTTGATCAATAGTCATATAATTTCGTACACCAGGATCGACACCGAAACCAACAACGACATGTGATACACCAAGTACTGACACCCATTGATCAATATTTTTGACTATATAAGATTGATTAGCTAGATTCGGTCCAGAATAGTATTGTGGTGCAGCATAATCCATAGCACCAGCTAGTACCATTGCCTGACAAAAAGCTAAATCTCGTTTATTCCAAGCTGCTGGCGGCGCAGTAATAAGAAAGCCAGGATAACGTCGTTTCAATTCTAAACTAATCCAAATCATTTCATCTGTGTCCGATGCCTGTTCCGCTTCGAACGTATTCCAATCTAATCCATTGAAAGCACCTATTTTTTCTTGAAGACTAACAATACTATTGACAAAAGTTTGGGACTTTGTTCGATTCGGAAAACTCATACCATTGTTTGCACCGCCAACTGATAATATTATCGACCGATTTTGAACTGTTTTAGCATATAGAATATCTTCTTTTAGATAAGTATTAGCGCCTCGACTATCTTGTGGCCGATTAAAATATACTTCACCTGTTGTGCCCGGTGGACCACCGACAGGTTATGCACGAAATAAATATATAAGATTATAATTCATATTGACATCACGAATACGAATAGGTGAGTCGACCCAATTAGGCCAATAGCCTCCAATAATTTTTCCATCGATATTATTACTTGATATAAGATAGAGTATTGATACAATTGTAAGAATCGTTACCAGTGATGGGAATCGGTTCGACTTTTTACGAACCGAACCGAACCGAACCGAAAAAAAATAATCACGAACCGAACTGAGCCGAACCGTTTCATATTTTAAGCTAAACCGAACCGAACCGAACCGAATTTAACCGGAAAATGTTAATATGAATTAAATGTGAGATAAAACAAGCACGTTGTTCCGAGAGGTATGTTTTACATGAAAGGAATATTTCTGTATGCATGATAAATATCTTTATTATCTATATTAAATGGAGAAAAATCAATACAATCATTAAAAAAAACAAATTAAAGAACGATTATCTTGAGGGTGAGGGTGTTGAAGGTGTGTTGACTGATCGAAATGAACAAACTAAATGTTTATCTATTTTTATTTCTTTGTAATGCTCGGCGAATTGCTTGTGCACATTCAGCTCTGACATCACTATCTTCAAGCATGAGCGCGATGAGTGTCTGAGATAAATATAAAAGACGGCTGATTGGGATGAAATGACTAAATATATATCTCACTTGATTTCGTTCTAAGGCTTGCACGATTACTTGTGCACCTTTAGCTCCGATTTGACACGATCTCAGACTGAGAGTGGTAAGTGTCTGTAATAAATATAAAACATCTCTGACCAAAATGAATAAACGAAATATATATCTTACTTGATTTCTCTCTAATGCTTGACCAATTGCTTGTGCACCTTCAGCTCCGATTTGATTATTGTAGAGATAGAGTGTGGTTAGTGTCTGTAATAAATAGAGAAGATGGCTGATCGAGATGAAGACACTAAATGTATAACTAACTTGATTTCTTTGCAATGGTTGAGCAATTGCTTGTATACCTTCAGCTCCGATTTTATTATGGTGGAGGTAGAGTGTGGTGAGTGTCTATTCAGGATAGAGATTGAATAACTACGTAAAAAAATATGTTAGGATTTTAGTTAAGTTTACTTGGAATGGCTGGTAAGAATGCAGAATATCATTGAATCGTTGATTGACATTGTTTGTGGACATGAATAAGTCCTTTTCATTCAAATGATCGAATATGCGATAAATTATGTCGATAGGAAGTGCATGAATTGATAAAGACATGTTTCTTCGAGTCTGGAATAATGCATATGTAATAACTCAATGTGTTGGTTTCAAAGTTATTAAAGGATGATATGCTATGCAAATCGGAAAGATAAATTTCGTCGTAAAAACGTACCAAGCTTCGACAATAATTCTGTTGTGACACTACCGCTTTCTTGTTAAAAAACCTTCCAAGTCTAGATAAGGATTCTCTTTGTAATCGTAGAGTTTTTTATGAGATAAGTTGATTAAGCTTGCAATGATAACGTACTGTATTTTACTCAACGTTAGCTTTACTAGAAAGAAGTTTTAGTCATTTCCTATTTTCTAAGATAAATTCATAGCAGATATTCTTCAAATCCATATTTTTTTGACTTTTGCTTTTTCATAGATCTATTTGTTAATAAAATCACATAATATGCAATCTAATGAGTGTTCTATTAAATAAATACAAGTTTATATAACAAGTAACGCTCGTTTTGAGATTCGCTCAGCTCTTTCTCGTAGAAATCAAGTACTTCTCAAAATCAACGACACCTCTACATTTGCACTATAAGGAGACAGAAATGAATGAATTGACAATTATCCATAAGATAACATAATACGCATACACTATTTTACTAAGGAGTATTGCTAATGATCAACTAGGTATAAGAATGATACATGAGTTTTCAATTACAGTCGAGAGTTACTTGTTTATCGATCATACGTAGATATTGTTTTTAGGGATTCATATAAATTAAATTTATTCTTGTTATTGGAAAAAAGATATTAGTAAATTATATTATATTAAATAATCTGGAAGATGTCACTGTTTCAAAAAAAACGACACATAAATAAAGGGATGAGAATGAAAAGAATCGGATTCATTTTCAATTGTGTTGATGTCGATGCTGAAAACAAAAGAATTATAAGTAAATAAATACTATTCAAATGAATTTTTATGTACGTACAGTGATAAGTTTGTGTTGTTGAGGGTGTAGTAATCAAACGATTGAAATTGACTTTTACTGTACCTCTCATTAAGATTGAAAAAGATCCTGTTTCCAAAGGAGAAGCTGATGTCACTATTAGAGTATAAATTTGATTCGATTGTAGGTAAAAGTATATGAGAAATTGCAAATTTCCTGCAGAATCATCATTCATAGCTACTATATTTTGTGAAGGAGCATTCGGATCAAAACTAGTATATAAATAACCAAATGGATCAAAAGATGCATCGCTTTGAATATAGTAATATCCAGTTGTCGATACTTCAATTTTTATTGATTCGTAATAAAATCTTCCGGATGAGTCACGACGAGTAAATGTTGAACTACTTGTAGTTAATCCACTTGAATAGTTTGATATTACACCGAATTGTGAGGGTGTTGTGTTTGGTCGTACTAAAACAAACTTGAATATGAATACAGAATAAATCGAAAAGCACTTACCAGTTGTGATATTTGAAGTGTAATATACTGGTGTGATGCTAACTGATGCTAAACCGTCAATGGTTAAAGTGAAAGATGTGACAACCAATCGAGCAAATGTTGTGAATATTACGATATAAGTTTCATTGGTTTGAAGAAAAGCTCGAAAACGAAATTGACCATTTCCATTGGAATCATCATCACTTGTGATTAAATTCTTAGATGGTACGAGAGGATCAAATGATCTTAGATATAAATATCCAGTTGTATCAGCTGAACTCTCACTTCGAAATATATAATTGCCATCTGATACTATTCGAACTTCAAATGCTTGATAGTAATATAAATCAAATGCAGTGAGAAATTGATTGTATATTGGACTGTTTTTTGTTAATAAGGATGAGATTTTTGTTTGTACGGTATATAAATTGACTTAAATAAAGAAAAAAGACATTTTATAGTTTTAAATAATTGAAATGAAATGTCTAACCAGGTGTTGTCGACGGTGGAAATGTTTGACCTGTTGCTGAACAATTATAAAACATTCGAATTTCTTGTAAATCAATCGAACTCATTGTTGTTCGTTGACCAATTACAACATTTGCTTGCAATGGAACGATAGTTGGACGTCCATTGGACGTAAAAGCATATGCATCATAATGCATCACTGATCCATAATCATATTGTGTGCTTTGAGTATTCACATAAGTACTATCATATTTGTCAAAATTATGTTGCATTCCTTAATTAAACAAAGTTGATTTCATTTTTATTTGTTCTTGTTGTTCTATCATACCTGAGATTATATTTGAATAGTCAACTCGAATGAAATTATCACGATCAGGACGAGATTGTTCATGAAAAAAACCTTTAATTGAACAATTAAAGGATTTAATCAAATGATTAACAACACAAGTATACCTAATGCATGTATCAATTCATGCATAATAATTCCTTCAGAAATACAACCGGGATGTTGTAGTGAAACTGTACGTTCCATTGAAGTACCCGTATTTTGGCCAACCTTTGATTTTATACAAATCGAAATATCAGTCAATAAGCCAAAAAGAAAGATTCTATTTACATAGGATGAACAACCGGCACTATTTCGAATCGTGATATAATACACATCAGATGATATTCGTGGTCGAAATTGAACACAAACAACATTATTCAATGATATTAATCGTTGCATTTTTTCTATAGTCATTATAATAAAACGAACTTGTTCATATTCTAAAATAAATGATAAAGAAAGCAGTTTAAAAATTGAATTTTACAACCATATCCCTCTTCAATTATTTCATATGGAACAATTCCATTTGGCCATGCAACTGTATTTCCACGCAATAGTACACCACGCTAGCAGAAATGAATTCAATTCATTTTCATTTTCATTTATTAAAACTCTCGAATAATTACACTTGTCAATGGAAAACGCATATCACCTTCGAATAGATCCGCTAAAATCGACAAAAAAATAAATAAAACAACATATTTATATAGTCATATCTAGATAGAACAGCGTACGGTTCTGTTCTGGATTGTCGTTCATTGTATTTGATAGTGGACGTCCATTGGTTCGTGTCAAAGAAACGAAAAACAATAAGATATTGAAAATAATCATCACCTTGAACATCTGAAAAATAAATTAAACGAATAGATTGCTTTTATAGAAGCATATATGCACTTTAATGACAATCATTATTTTCAATGTATTCTGCGTATATCATATGTTAACAAAGAACATGACTGATTCTGTTTTTTCTCTTGATTTTGAGATTGATGTGATGTTTTTTTTATATTCGAATTCGAGCCAAGAAAGGCATACTTCACCTGTAATTAAAACACAGCGAAAACTTAAAAATAATCTTTATGTCATGCTTTTTTTGTTCTTAAAATTCAAAGAGTGAATTTTTTTGCATCGAAAAAAAAAAGATTTTAGAGAGACATATTAAAAACCATTGCTTCAAAATATCTATTGTCCCACATTACTTTCCTTGAAATAAGATCCACTTTTTTTATTTTGCAAAACTGTGATCAATAAAATCCTGACAGACCAAAAATATAAAGTAAAATTAAAGTAAGTAAATAAAATTGAATGAAAATAACAACATAAGTAATGGAAAAAAAGCATAATAAATAGAATATGTTAAATTAAAAATATGAAGGGAAATTCTCGAGGAAAGAAAGTTCATCGATCGAATAATAAAGAATAGAAGAGAATTCTGGCACAGATGCTAACCGGCTCATAGCATTCGGGCCTTCGCAGACACTTAACAGAATATTCTTTATTCGGTCAATTCTCATGAAAATCACCGAAATTTGCTTTTTCGAAGATAAGCTATCCATCCCATCTATATCTTGACGGTGTTGAGTCTAGCAACTATGACCGGTTTCAACCTTGCTAAAGGGTCTCATCAGATACTTTTGACTATGTATCTACAGCTATTCGAATGATTTCTGCAATCATAAATAAGCTGGTCGATACTTAATCTACTAAATCACTAAGAAGTAAATTTCTCAGCAATTTTAATAGCTATTTTTCTAATGTTTTCAATGTTAGTATAAAAACAGATTAACTTGTAACTACAAATCAATCTGCTACGCTCAACTTTTGTTTTTCAACAATCAATTGTTTTGGTGTACAAATGAACAGTTGTATGTGTCTTTTGATAAAGATTAACACTAAATGCAGATCTTATATATTTGTCGACGCGTTCCGTGTTTATTTATTTGAAAAAAACATTCTTCAGGGCGCTGCATAAAGTTTTTTGAAAAGCACACAGAAAAGGAAGAAAGTACATATCGGAAAAATGCCGAAATACACAAGCTATGTACAGATAAAAAATGAAAAAATAACCGTTAAATTCAAATGGCAAGTCAATTGGTTTTAATTTTACTACTATTAATTCCAATTGATCCAATTGTTTAACACGCAAATTAAAGCCCAGTGATGCATACAAAGATATTTGTACCGTCCGTGTTTACATTAATGTTAGTTATTCTTAATAAAGGATATGTGAAAGAGCAATAAATGATTACAATATATGTGATCAATTAAAATAACTATTACATTTAAATTTTTAACCGTAAACAACAATTATATATAACTGAGGAACCAATTCATCAGTTGAAAGTAACATTGAACTTAAGCTTTTGACCTCAAAATACAATGAGTACTGTGCTATGTAAAATACTATTAGCTAGCTATTAACTGGTAGTAGTTGATTAATCCGTTAATTCATAAGAATATGCATCGGATTCCAACTCCCCATGTCAAAATACCTTTGGTCAAGTTTTATTCGAAATATCGCTATCTATTTTACTAACTATTAATAATTACTTAACAGTTAACTGCACATTTGAATTAGCTCGACTTGAATTATCTAAGGCCCTACTATTCTCGGGACTCTTATAGGTAACAACACGTTTGCATTAAACATATGTTCTTTTGACCTTTGCGCACACACAAGCAAACAATTTTTGTTTGTATGACTCTTCTCTACGAGAAAAAGAATATCACATTAAAAAGAAAGAAATTCTGTCTCTGTCCCATTCTCTGGTCTGTAAATGATCAGGAATCATCAAGAACTTTATTATGCAATATATATTATTAAAATATTATTCCCTTTTCTGAAAGAAAGGGTTATATGCGAAAAATTCACTCTAAAAATCCAAAAAGTTTGTCTGTCTGTCCCAAACCAATCAGATTTCAGCATTAGAAGGATAACAGATATTGCCCACTGAGAGGTCGAACTTAGTTGGAACCTAGGTAATCGAGATTGGGGAGTTCGAATCTCGATACAAATTCGGGGTGAAAGGTCAAAAGAACATCGATTAGAAACAAACTTCCATGGCGACCGTTTCGACTGAATTTCAGTCTCATCAGATGGCTTAATCTTTTCTGAATTCAAAGGAAGAATCCAAAATATAGGGTGTTCCAGAAGTCCGTTAGGAAAGTTTTTCTTAATTTCTCTCATATAACACTACCAATCAAATTAATTTTTTTACAGCATGATAGTATAATGTCTTAAGATTCGTAATGCCATTCAAACTACAATTTGTTCAACAACTGTACGAAGAAGATTTACAAGACAGAATTGACATATGTGAAACATTGATACCGATGTTGGAGAACGAAAAAATTGGAGACAACATCTTTTTTTCTGATGAAGCTACGTTTTATCAGCAAGGATTAGTCAATAAACACAATATTAGATATTGGTCCGAGAATAATCCACATGCAACACTTGAAACTGTAATGAATTCTCTGAAGTTAAATGTTTGCTGTGCTATGTCAAAAAAGTATTTGATCGGACCATTTTTTTCGACGAGAATACAGTTACTGGAGAAAATTATTTATCAATCCTTCAAAGCTTCATTCTTCCCGAAGTGAAGAATGATACACAAGGTTCGGTCAATCATTCTACAACAAGATGGGGCTCCTCCACATTTTGCTGTTAATGTACGAAAATATTTGGATCATCAATTTCCAAACAAACCTTCTCTAATGTTTTCACGAATGTTGTGAAAAGGATGCGTTTATGTATTCAAAATAATGGTAGTCATTTTGAAAATTTTTTGTAACTCCAAGTACATGAAATAAAACTTAAGATATTATACTATCATGCTCTAAAAAAATAATTTGATTGCTAGCGTTATATGAGAGAAATTAAGAAAAACTTTCCTAACGGACTTCTGGAACATCCTGTATATCAACAGACTATTAGCGGTGCTATAGGCTCTTCATTTACATTGACATTAATGAATCTATTTATGTGAAAATAGTAAAAAGAAATTGACCGTCAGCAAGATATAACAGGTCAGTTTTAGTTCAATATAAACATTTACTAGATATATTGAAGATATACTATTGACATGGAATAGATCAAATTTTTAAATGAAACTAATAACCGGCATGCAAATATCAAGTTAGAATACAAAATTAATCAATCCTTACCATTTCTTAATGTTCTGCTAACGAACAATAATGGCCATCTTGTAACAGAAGTTTATCATAGGCTCGCTGCTGAGCCGTATGTTACACCATTTCTATCCGATCATCCTTGACATGTATTTGGAAATACTATACAAAACGCTCTAACGCGATCTGTTCGATATTCACCAACATTAAAGTCATTCCAGAATGAACAACGATATATAAGATTAATCCTTTTGTACGATGGGTAATCTATTCGAAATTACCTCTAAATTCATTATTTCACATTATTTTTATTTCAATATACATTCAATTTCTAGTTATCCACCAGTATTTACTGAGAAGCGATTTAGAAAATTTTTACAAACATATACTCCTCAATCTTCATTTATACCGTTTCTAAATGATCGAAAACAATATCAACTATTGTGTCAAAACATTACCGCAAGATTAACATCAGAAAAAGCGAATCCCATAGAAACTAGAACACACGTAAGTAAAGAAAAGGATTCAGCACATATCGAACTACAAGAAAAACAAAGTCATTCAACTACATCGAAATCAACAGACAAAGTTACTTCATTAAATAAGTTCATTATTCATTACACACATGAAAGACGTTTTTCATCCTTCAAACTAGACATGCATCATATCTATGATCAAACATTTATCGAACATATATGCAACGATATCAAATTCATAGTTGGAAATCGAAATCGTCGCGCAAACACACGTGAACTTATCAATAAACGGCCTAAGAAATACTTATTAACGAATCACCACCGCAAGACACCTGTATGTATCTACCATCCAGTTTTGATTAAGTCAATCTTCTTATCTTCTAGAAACAGCACACAAGAAACTCAACACAAACGAAATATACTGGAGACATCGACAAATCGCACACGAATATGACATCCTTCCACTGTTTGTCCAAACAAAAACAAAACCAACAATTATTCTATATTTCAGATAAAAATATAATCAAAACATACCATATCCAATTATCTACATTCAAAAGCCTTCAATGATGTAAACTCGCGAGTACAGTATCAGCAGTCGAAACCGGCCATGGCAGCTTGTCTCAACACCCTCAAGATACTTACCGCCATCTTTACTACAGAACTGATACTGGCTTTCTTTATCTTCCTACTATTTCATCATTCGTCAAGCACGATCTATTGTAATTGCAACAACGAAAACCTTCGTATATGAGTAAATTTCATATTCATTGGCAAGAAAAAGAAGCATTTTACATTTTATACACACTCTCAGATTATTTTCACTTATTATAAGTATCTGATTATTTATATTCAATGAAAATGTCTCTTACACTTCAAAACTTACCCATCGAAATGGTCTACCGAATATTGGATCATTTAAATGACAAAAGTTTATATCTATCCTTTATTAATGTGTCTCAACGTTTTAATCGAATCATTTATTCTTCCCAACGATATCAGGTAAATCATTACTTCTTCTTAGTTTCTCTAACAAAGTAACAGAATAAAAGCATCATAAAACAATAAGTAACAGTTTACAAGATGTAAATGATTTCAAAGCACATGATGAGTCATCGTAACTTAAAGATAATGATCGAACTTTTCGAAGTTTCAATCTTCACAAACTGACTACAATTACCAATTATTTTGAAAACCAAAAAAAACTAAATCCAATATTATTTTCTTTCCGCACTAAAAGCCTTAATTTCCCCTCCTGATAAACAAAAACTCTCGAATATGACCACGTCTTTTTCAGTCTAAGTTATTTTCTTCCCTTTTCCAAACGTTTAATCATATGTTATGCATTTACTACAAGTGCAACTAACATCAACGTAAAGAAACCGACTGGAAAAACAAATCTCAACTCGCACCAAAAGCAAAGAGTTGATTACATTTGTGATCATACATCTGTTTCTCTAAAATAAACGACACAATCCTTTATTTCGTGCAAAAGATACCTCCAAGTACATTACTTCCCTCAACTCAAAATACACTAGACATCGAAGAAACACTGTACTTAAACCACTCAACGATTAGGATAAAGAATTAATCTTGCGCAATTGAATATATATTACATCACAACGTTCGAAAAACACCTATATAACTCAACAATCAAAACTCATGCACCCAACATCACCAAATTGCCTCATAGTTCTCAAACAAAGATACATATTCTCAGACACTATCTCTACTCGGGACTAAGCATGAACATCTATACTTACCAGAGACTCCTCCATATAGCATACACATCCACTCAGCTCATTTAACGCTCATCTCAGAGGCGTTACTTTCTTGTCTGACTAATAACAGAGATATATACGCAGAAACCGATCCTTTCTCCGAGTAGACAACATTTCATCATCTTCTTCGACACCCATTCATTCCTGTCTCTTTCATACAGACACTCACTACACTCGACCTGTCGGAGAATCTAATCGAAGCTCAAGGTGCACAATATTTGGGTGAAGCATTACAACAAAATAGAGTGAGATCATCACTTCTTCGTGTTCTCTCCATCATCTCATTCTTCTCTCTTTCATACAGACACTCACTACACTCGATCTGTCGTACAATCAAATCGGAGCTCAAGGTGCACAATATTTCGGTGAAGCATTACAACAAAATAGAGTGAGATCATCACTTCTTCTTGTTCTCTCCATCATCTCATTCTTCTCTCTTTCATACAGACACTCACTATACTCAGCCTGTCGTCCAATCGAATCGAAGATCAAGGTGCACAATATTTGGGTGAAGCATTACAACAAAATACAGTGAGATTATCACTTCTTCGTGTTCTCTCCATCATCTCATTCTTCTCTCTTTCATATAGACACTCACTACACTCGATCTGTCGTACAATCAAATCGGAGCTCAAGGTGCACAATATTTCGGTGAAGCATTACAACAAAATAGAGTGAGATCATCACTTCTTCTTGTTCTCTCCATCATCTCATTCTTCTCTCTTTCATACAGACCCTCACTACACTCAACCTGTGGAATAATCTAATCGGAGCTCAAGGTGCACAATATTTGGGTGAAGCATTACAACAAAATAGAGTGAGATCATCACTTCTTCATGTTCTCTCCATCATCTCATTCTTCTCTCTTTCATATAGACACTCACTACACTCGATCTGTCGTACAATCAAATCGGAGATCAAGGTGCACAATATTTGGGTGAAGCATTACAACAAAATACAGTGAGATCATCACTTCTTCTTGTTCTCTCCATCATCTCATTCTTCTCTCTTTCATACAGACACTCACTACACTCAACTTGTCGTACAATCAAATCGGAGATCAAGGTGCACGATATTTGGGTGAAGCATTACAACAAAATACAGTGAGATTATCACTTCTTCGTGTTCTCTCCATCATCTCATTCTTCTCTCTTTCATATAGACACTCACCACACTCAACCTGTGGGGGAATCGAATCGGAGCTCAAGGTGCACAATATTTGAAGTGCTCGAAGAATACAAATAGCCATCTCGAAGTGGTTTGGTGATTCAAGTCTAGATTTCAATTTTCTTGTTTAAGATTGATCACGAATAGGTGGAACATGATGGATATTCGTAATCATGCTCTTGTGTGCGTTTGTTATATATCATCGTAATAAATTTTAATATTAATATTTTATACAGATTTCTCGATTAATTTGAAATATTTAGACAGTTATATGTACTTTGGTTGCATGAAATGAAAACGGCTGGTAGTCGTTATTCTGTTTATTGATTTTATTGATTGATTATTGGAGAAAAGAAAATTTGTTTGAGATTAAAATGAAGTTGAACTTTATAGTTTGTGAACGTATCATAGATGGATGATATCTAGCGTATAGGAAGTGGGATATGAAAATGTTTGCATAAGACCTATCATTTATGGTTTTGATTGGTTATCAGACTTATTAGATTCGAAGTAGAGAAAATGTATGATGAACACGTAAAAAAGTCTTTAAAACTGAGAAAATATGGAGATTTCAGTGGTTGAACACGAAATACTCGTGAGAATATATCGAAATATCGATAAAAAATGAATAGTTTTAGTACTACTATTATGGTTATTATTCCGATATACTGGGGTTCACACTCGTGTTTCGCATTCAAATTCAAAAAGCTGATCAATGCAATCGCTTCCGGATTAAAAATGTGAAACACGAACTCATTGGGAAGTTTGTAAAATACTAACTAGAACGAAGGTTCAAATTGATGTGTAGAACTGATTTATTTTGTTAGTATGTTAATCGAATGTTGACTTTCAATGAAAATTAAGTTATAAAATATGTTCAGATCACTGAAATCGATACATTAGTTCTCAAATTATGTCTGTAATATTGGTAAGTCTGTGATGTTAGTAACGCCTGTGACATCAGTCCGGTTTCTGATAGTACCTATATTTTTTATGTCAGTGACGTCTGTGAGAAGGGGGGGGGCATGATAGGTCCAGACTTTCTACCCTTATACTTTAACACTCCCTTTCAGTTCGTATTTCACGAAATCTTCGTTTAAACATGTCATATTAGCTTCACGGCTGATATTTTGAGTCCGCAGCTGATATATGAATATTCAGAAGCCTAAATTTTAAAGACACAGATTTTCTACACATACTTGAATGATTGTGATGTGTCAACGTTGAAGCAAAATAAGATCCTTATATCAGACTCTCAAACAAAGGATTCGATAGCCGTGAGAATGACTATTAATATGTGAAAGCTTTGAGAAAAGTGAATAGTAAAGTAAACCGTTATAGGTTCTACTTGAACCTAACCGTTTGTATCTAAAGTTGTTAGCTTGATAGCTAAATTCCTATCGGTTCTATCATAAAATTATGAGTACTATCTTTTTTATATTTTGGGCAAATACAGCTGGTTGTTCGAGAGTCTTTCGCCCTCAACGATTTCGTCTATCTCTCGTTGTTCAATTATCATTTATAACATGATTTCTTATTCTAATAATTTACGATGGATATATCATACAAGTGCATTTTCTATCCATGAAAGATCTGCGTTCAATATAAGAGTTTTATCCAATTTAACTTCATCGAATATCGTTTGTTTCGTTTGAATTTATAATGTTTTACCTTCCAATGTTCGTGTCGTATATCAAGTGAACAGTGGAGTCTTACTTTACTTATTCTCTCAGTTGTAATCTCTATATCAATAATTATTGTTTCAAAGATTATCAATATTTCAGTTTCTATGACAGCTAAAGTATTAATATCAGTAATCCATTGTCTTATAATCAACGTTCTTCGATTACTTCGATTTACTTATTATTATAAGAAACATTATCGTTCTCTTCCTGTAATAACGAGATAAAATCCGAAATTACATATAGAATCTTTATTAACGATTAATTAGGAAAATGTGTTATGGGATATAAATCACATGTCTTTTATTAATTTAGATAATGCGCTATCAGAAAAAAACGAATCTTCGAAATCATTAATCATTTTTGAGCAATCGGAATTAGAGTCCTACGGGAACGATATTGAAAATATCACGTTTCCGAAAATATTCTATCTTTTCATATATTTTAATTAATGTATTCAAAAGTAGATTCTTTTTGAATATTTTGTTTCATGTTTATTTTGTAATAAAAAAGAGAAGTAGAAAAATATAATGAATACATGAGTTCATTGATTGATCGTTAGCAACATTCTCTTTTTCTTGGGGTGAGGATGAAAGTGTTTTGAGTGCTCAGTAAACTAGATTTCTTTCAGAAGAGGGTCTGCGAATCCTTCAGATGAGTGCTACTTGTTTTTCATTTGACAGATTAAATCTATATACTGAACATTTCGAATCCACCGGTAACTTTTCATACATATACGTATATAGAAAGGTAATACATGGCGAAGGAAAAAATGTGATCTTATTCGCTTCTCTGAAAGAAAGGGTAATACAGCGACTAATTCTTGAAAAAAGTTTGTCTATTTGTCCTATCCAATCAGAAAACAGTATGGTTTATAATGACTAATATTGGTCACTTATGATTCCATGTTAGTTAGACCCTAGGTTATCGGGCTCGAAGAGTTCGAATCGGTTGATAGGATCCTAAGAATGCAGATTGCAAAGAGAAATAAAAATTCATCTTCTGCTTCATGAACAGTGGATAAATCATATAATGAAATGCTTTGCTATTCATGCGCTATAAGTGTCCCTTATGGCTGTTTTATTTACATATATGATGATTTTGAATGTTGGTAAATAAAATCTTCTGTGTAAATTATATTGTATTACGGATAGCTCTTGATTTGTTTATCTCTACATTCTCACAGAATGTTTTCAGACGAAGATTAAGTGAGTCTAGTCGCGATTAATGTTATATTGTTTTAAGTATTTTAGATGTCGTTTCTGTATAAAATGATTTTAGGAGAATAAGAATATACTTAACAGAGTTAGATAAAGCATAATCAGATATTCAAAAACTAATATGGTGATTAATTTTTTAAAATTATTTAGCTGTGAGCTTTCTCTGCATGAAGGAAACTATTATATTGTAGAAAATTGCACTGATATAGTGAAAAAATGTGGATAGTTCGTAAAGAAAACAGCTGAGTCGCTCGAGTCGTGAGTGGCTTCTCACAATGAAAATAATATTCTAGTATACGAATCTTCTATGATTTCAAAAATTAGTAATAAAACGTTTTGCTGTCATGATAAACGAATCAATGGTATCAGGGCATCTGTTCGTTTTATATTTGAGAGACTTAAGGAAACAAAGGGATATCTTTTCATATTTGCAATACGCGAATTACATCTATATTACAAAGTTATTTTGATATAAATCTTATTTTGTAGAAAGTCTTTATACAAATTCTTCATTCATTATTTGATATTTCAGTGATATTTGAATTTGATCTGACACACTTATTCGAAGATGGTTACGTATTCTGAATTTACTCAAAAAATGTCAAAAATGAAATTATGTGAGCGCTGACGCTTTATTCCCTCTACTGAAAGAAAGGCATTACACCGAAAAGGAAGTAATGTGTGTATATGTGTAAAGGTTAAAAGAACATAAGTATTTTCCTCCACCCTCATACTTTCGAAGTCTTTTTCGAGAAAAGTCAAAACTATATTTTTTATATTGAACTCGAATCTGACATTGGTTTGTCAGAAAAAGCATGTGGTAGTAGCCATATTAATTAATAAAGTATTCTTTAGAAAATTTTGAGTTAGTTTATAGTATGGCTTCCTCGAAATAACGCGTTTTATAACGAATTGAAAGAATACTATTCGTGTTTAGTATATTGAATGAAAAGAGCGATTTTTGTCACAATATCTTCAAGTAATGATCGGTTTGAAAGACTGATAATCAATATGATTTGATGACGGGAAAAATGAAATTTTGTTGTTTTCTTATTTATTAACAAGCAAAGTTTAATGTCACTGTCTATAAAACGACCGAAGGAAAACAGTGTCATTGAGATAGTGAATGTATTTTAACCGTTTGATAGAAATGATATGATGTGCGAAAAACTAGGGTCGCACATTTGTCCATTGTTCTTGGAGACGAGAATAAAAGTGTAATTTTTATGAAGATAATATGTAGGAAAATTAAAATATTATTTAGAAAATTACTGAGAGAAATCCTATAGTACACAAATGTACGGCAATGTCGTGAAGTAATTACATTGTGGACATCGATAAATATGTGAATAAATGTTTGTCTGATATGTATCCTTATATGGCGTCGTGTGAGTGGCTTGACAAAAAAACTTTGTAAAGTATCGGATCTTAATAGTCAACTTAAAATGAAAATATACACTCAATTCACTTGCATTATTAAAATATGACAACAAATTTCTTTCAGAAAAGGGTCTGCGAATTCATAGGATGAGTGCCACTTGTAGCATTTATATCATGTTGAATGTAATATAACTCTAGAGAAAGAAAGGAGAGAAAAGAAAGGAAAGAAACGATAATATGAAAGAAAAGAACGATTGATAATCATTGACTGTTACAGTAACAAGAGGTCAAGGGGGAAACAGCGGACTTCAAGACTTCAAGACTTCAAAGACTTCAAAAGACTTCCCCCTATGTGACTTCACTTTTTTCGCAATACTTCATAAGACTTCCAATGACTTGATAGACTTCGAAGAGTTTGAAAGACTTCTAAAGCCTTCAAATGATTTCGAAAGACTAAAATAGATTTCAAGAGACTTGAAGGACTTTTAGAGACTTCAAACGAGTTCAAGGAACTTCATAAGACTTCCAGAAACTTCTAAGATTTCATTAGACTTCAATAGACTTCTAGGGACTTTAGTGACTTCACATGACTTTACAAGATTTAAAGGACTTCAAGGGACTTCAAGGGACTTCAAGGGACTTCAAGGGACTTCAAAGGACTTCATGGGACTTCAAAGGACTTCATGGGACTTCAAAGGACTTCATGGGACTTCAAAGGACTTCATGGGACTTCAAAGGACTTCAAGGGACTTCATGGGACTTCATGGGACTTCATGGGACTTCACGGGACTTCAAAGGACTTCATGAGACTTCATCGGACTTCAAGGGACTTCATCGGACTTTATGAGACTTCATAAGACTTCATGGGACTTCATGGGACTTCATGGGACTTCATGGGACTTCAAAGGACTTCATGAGACTTCATTGGACTTCAAGGGACTTCATCGGACTTCATCGGACTTCATGAGACTTCATCGGACTTCATCGGACTTCAAAGGACTTCATGAGACTTCATGAGACTTCATTGGACTTCAAGGGACTTCATCGGACTTCATCGGACTTCATGAGACTTCATCGGACTTCATCGGACTTCATCGGACTTCATTGGACTTTATGAGACTTCATAAGACTTCATAAGACTTCACTGGAGTTTCTTAGCGTATGAGTAGACCATCTACTGAGTCTAAATCTTTAAGATTTAGATTGCCGTATTTTCATAGCGCTGGTATTTGAACAATAATTTGCACTAGTTTTTGCAAAGAACTGTCTCAAGAAGTACAGTCTACTAAGGAAATTCTGATCACTCCAACTTTTTTGACTGAAATTGAGAGGTGAGGGAAACTCGTGGAACAAAGGTAGCTCGCCTCATCGTTTTCTATCAGTACAAGTAATTGTACTGAATTTTTTCAAAAA
>Ga0209914_1001518_pt1 | contig 23253 bp, 22 predicted proteins | sample ThiBiot_500_plan_FD_183949 | JGI IMG/M metagenome (GOLD analysis project Ga0209914, IMG submission 183949) | Wastewater bioreactor microbial communities from Cape Town, South Africa - Thiocy_cont_500_plan (SPAdes) | ecosystem: Engineered > Bioreactor > Thiocyanate-remediating > Anaerobic-Aerobic...
GATGATGATGATGATGATGATGATGATGACAACTATGGTACTCAAAATGGATTCTCATTCCAAATACAAACACAAGAGTTTTACTATATTGTTCATAATCGTTAATTAAATTTTTATTTGTATTACAATTTTTGAATTTACGTGAAGAGAAAAAAATAGTCATTATTCATGATTGTATATGATGTTTAATTATATTTTTGCAATTACATATAAAAATAATATTTTCAATACGTCTCGGACGTATGAATTCATCAAAACTCAATTAATGTTTTCCGTTCTCCAGACACAACTTCGACGCTTATTCGATTGTATTTTTGTTCTCGTTATATTTTTATATTTATTTGTCGTCTCTTTCCTCCTACATATATTAGTGTCATCTATCCTATTAATTCAAACCCGTTTCTTAGTAGTAGACGACGATATATTTCTTACGATTGCATCAGTGAAGAAAAAATGTCGATTTCTTTTTTGTAATTTGCGAGAAACTCTAGTATAAAAAGTCAGACGAAAACCAATACTCAAACAAAACTCAGGTAACAACATCACAAAATTCGTCGATTATTTTTCATCTTATTTACCCCAAAAAGAAAATAATTTATTAAAAAAAAACAAATATTGTAAACGAAAAAAAAATATTTATTTCATCAGCTGTTGACTTCAAAAAAAAACTACAGGTAAATAAATCGACCAATCTCGTGCTGCGATTCTTCCTTCTCAAAGATATTTTCTCCTACACATGCATGCATTCAAGAAAATCCCCTGCCAATCAGATGATTAAGTCGATCATTTGTCCACCAGCTGTCGCTAGTACTTCCGCTTTGTACTGAAAGTTATGCACGCTCGATCGACTGAATGTATGTACAGAAGTATTGTCGATGAAATTGAACCAAATCTCGAATAAATTCGAATGAATCACTCAAACAACTGCATTAAAATGATTTCTTTTTTTCGTTTTCTTCTTTTAGAAATATCTCGGCGTTTGTTTTCTTATTGAAAATTTTCACTAATAGATTAATTCAGACGATGGATGATGGCTGAATCTATTGGTTTTCAACAACCGCCGACAAAAAAGTTTCGTTCGGGTACAAATTCAAACGAATCAGGTACGATAAGAACAAAACAAACCAGCTAACCTTCGAATCGTATATTCATTCAGATTTTGATTACAAAATGTTATCACAATATGACTCGTCTGATACAACAAATGCAAACGATCTATTCGATTCAATTGATAATACCCAACAGCAAACGTCAACAACAACAGTACCATCATCATCACCAAGTCCAATTTTAACTCAACAATCAACAAACGTCTATCAACAACAACAACAACAACAACCACAAATACAAGTGCAAATTCAGCAACCACAACAACAACAACAAAATCAACCACGTTTAGCTTATTTATCACAAACACGTGCACAACTGTCAACATATCAAACACCGAATCTACAACGTATACAAACAATGCCATCCACATCAACGATTGTTCGACCGGCAAACGTCATATCGAACGGTGTTCAACAACAACCAACAGTTTACACACAACAGCAAATGATCAATCGACCATTGTATCAACGTATGCCGACAACAGCTCAACAACCAACAATTATTCGTCAACAATATAGCACAGCGATGATCAATGTCAATCAAAATGTTCCACAAATGGGCATTGTCAAAGCAAGTGATCCAAATAACAACAACGTGTTCGTAACGAATTCTCAACAACAACAACAGTCGACTCTCGTCGGTCTACCACAAACAGTGACACAAACAGCAACTATTCAAACGAATAAATCCATGCCGACGATCTTACCTTCGATACAATCTCAACAGCTACATCAATTTGCCAATCCTCAACAAATTCCCACTCAATCGTATAACACACAACAAATGAGAGTGCAAACGCAAATGATCGATCAAACTCCAACGAATTTTCTCATCACCACTCAGCAACAACCGAATCACACGATTGTTCAACAACAAACAACTGCTGCATCATCATCAACGTCAGCAGCAGCAGCAGCAGCACCGTCAACAACGAACACAAATCAACATACTGAAATTCAACGCAAACAATTCATACAGAAACAACTTGTTCTTCTTCTACATGCACATAAATGTCAACAACGTGAACGACAATCACTGACTATGGATCAATCTCGATCGAATCCTTGTACATTACCACACTGTAATACAATGAAAAGTGTTCTTCAACATATGACCAAATGTAATGATCATAAGACATGTCCTGTTGCTCATTGTGTTACATCAAGACAGATTATTCTACATTGGAAACAATGTAACAATGCTCAATGTCCGATTTGTCAACCATTGAAAACACCATCGAATCTTGCACGAATCCATCAATCAGCATCTGCACCCATAACAACAACAACATTATCATCATCTGTACCAACAACAGCCACAGCAACGACAGCCGATGCTGTGATAGCGTCGACGTCAGCTACTAATGTTTCATCAGCAACGATTCTAACTACTGCAACAGAACGACCGATAACCAAAGAATGGCAACGACGTGTTACGTCGGAAATGCGCAATCATCTTGTACAGAAAATCATCACAGCATTGATACCAATCACTGAGACAGGTGCTGTTCGTGATAAACGTATTATCAATCTTGCTAATTATGCACGACGCGTCGAAAATGAAACATTCGATGTCGCCAACAATCAAGAAGAATATTTTCATAAATTAGCCGAGAAAATTTACAAAATTCAGAAAGAATTAGAAGATCGTCGAGAAAAGAAACGTTTGCAAGACATGCAAATCGCTGCTCAAATTTCATCAACGAATGATCTCAACAATCGGATGCAACCAACAATGGATTCATTGGCCGGTGATCATGGTCCACCGAATCGAACGGCACCATCAGTCGATTATCTTCTGTCAGGTACAAATCGAACTGTATCATCCAATGGTACATTTACGGTTACGAATGTACCGCCGAATGATAGTCTCAGTTTTCTGTTAAATGGTGATTCAACAACAACAACAACAACCACGACAGCCACGTCTCGTGACGGTATGAATCAAATCAAAACGGAATTGATTTCACCGAAAATTAAGAAAGAAGAACATTCAACAAGTCTAGTGAAATCATCGAATGAAGATATCAAACCAAAGATTCCTCAAATCGATGCTACAAGTAAACAATTGCCTAAACAACCGATACAATTCGCAGCTGATAAGCTACGTACACATCTCGAACCGGTCATACATAAAATGATTGCATGCGAAGATTCACATCCATTTCGGCAACCTGTCGATCCCGTCGCATTAAATATCCCCGATTATCCAACAATAGTCAAACATCCAATGGATATTTCGACAATGCATCATAAACTTCTACATGGCGAATATAAAAATCCATTACAATTCTGTGATGATGCTTGGCTAATGTTTAATAATGCATGGGCATATAATAAGAAAACGACACGTGTCTATAAAATGTGTACGAAACTGTCCGAAGTATTTGCCGATGCAATTGATCCGATTATGCAAACATTGGGCTATTGTTGTGGACGACAATATGTCTATTTACCTCAAGTTATGTTTTGTTATGGTAATCAATTGTGTTGTCAAATACCACGTGATGGCGCCTATTATTGTTATAACAATCCTGAACCATCAAGATTCAATCTTTCCGGTGATAAATATACGTTTTGTTCGAAATGTTTCGATTCAGTTAAAAATGATTCGATATTTGTCGGCGATGATCCGGCGCAGACACTTGTTGAAATACCTAAACAAGCATTTCTTGCAATGAAAAATGATATTCAAGAACCGGAAGCCATGATCGACTGTATTGTTTGTACACGTCGTTGGCATCAAGTTTGTGCGTTACATTTAGATCAAATTTGGCCAGAAGGTTTCATTTGTAATACGTGCATACAAGAATATAATATCAAACGTAAACCCAACCGTTATACATCATTCAAATTAACTGAAACCGATCTTGCACGAGTCTTAGAAAAACGTGTCAATGATTTCCTACGGAATGAAGGTTGTCAAACGGGCCGTGTATCTATACGAATTCTAGCAGCAAGTGATAAAGTTTGTGAAGTGAAACCGAGATTGAAGAAATATTATGCAAATCAAGTACCTGACGGTTATCCCTATCGAACGAAAGCCGTCTTTGCCTTTCAAGAAATCGAAGGTGTTGATGTCGTTTTATTTGGTATGCATGTTCAAGAATATGATGGTCGTTGTCATGCACCCAATGCTCGACGTGTCTATGTGTCCTATCTCGATTCGGTGCATTTCTTTCGACCGAAAATCTATCGAACAGAAGTTTATCATGAAATTCTCATTGGTTATTTGGATTATGCGAAGAAATTAGGTTATGTTTATGCACATATTTGGGCATGTCCGCCGAGTGAAGGCGATGATTATATATTTCATTGTCATCCTGTTGAACAACGTGTACCGAAACCGAAACGTCTTCAAGATTGGTATAAGAAAATGCTCGATCGAGCCATTGTCGAACGGGTTGTTATTGATTACAAAGATGTCATGAAAGATTGTCAAGACAATCAAGTTCAATCGGCATTACAGATTCCGTATTTTGAAGGCGATTTTTGGTCGAATATTATCGAAGAAAGTATTAAAGAACTTGATCAAGAAGAAGAAGATCGAAGAAAACAAGAAGTTGAAGCTGCTCGAGCGATGGAAGACGGTGGTTTTGATGATCCAATCGAAGCGGAAGATCCAACGGATATTTCTGATAAACGTAAATCAGCGAATACGCATAAGAAGAAGAATTTAAAGAAAACCACAGCTAGTCAACGTAAAGTAGCCAAAAAACAGATGTCAAATTGTACAGATTTAATTTCGAAAATCTTCTCAACCATGGAAAAACATAAAGAAGCATTCTTCGTCATTCGTTTACGTAATCCCATGGCGCCATGTCCAGCTGTAAATGATACCGATGCATTGATTCAATGTGATCTTATGGATACACGTGATGCATTCTTAAATTTCTCTCGAGATAAACATTACGAATTTTCGTCATTACGTCGAGCCAAATTCTCAACTCTCGCACTTCTCTATGAATTACATACATCGACAAGTGATAAATTTACATATAATTGTAATACATGTCGACAACAATGTGAAATACGTTATCATTGTACAGTATGTGATGATTTCGATCTATGTGAAAAATGTTATAATATTGAACCCAAACATGAACATCGTATGGAACGTTCAGTACCATCGATTGTTGATGTTAGTCATGATGGTGAACATAATTCTTTAAATAGTAATGATAAATCTCTCACAAGTCCACAATTACAACGTCAACAATCGATGCAACGTTGTATCGAAGCGTTATTACATGCTGTTAATTGTCGAAATGCGAATTGTATGAATCGAAGTTGTTTTCGTTATAAACGTGTTATTCAACATACGAAGGAATGTAAAGGCAAAAATAGTCAATGTAATGTTTGTAAACAAGTCATATTTCTTTGTTGGTATCATGCGAAAAGTTGTAATGAACAAAATTGTCAAGTACCATTTTGTACGAATTTGAAATCGAAAATACAAAAACAACGTGCAACAAGTCTACAAACAGATCGTCGCCGAATGCAAGCCATGATGCAAAGAACAATTGCTATGCAATCTCAACAACAACCACAACAACAGCAATCGCAGTCACAAATACAACCAGTGACGATTAATACATCTATACCAACATCAAATTCATTTGATTCATCAGGTAAACCAGCACCAGTTACATTAATTCGTGCACCACAACAAGGTCCTTGGCCAAATCAAACTTATATAACAGTAGCACAAAAACCGAATACTGGTAAACCAATGCAACAAACTCCCAATCAATTGAGTGTTTTAATTGGACGCGTCAAACAAGATCCATCGTCTCTTGATGATCAACAACAACAACAACAACAACAACAACAACAACAACAACAACAACCACAGCAACGTTCAGATATGAATGATTCAAAACAAATTATCTTACAAACTCTAATGCATAAAACTCCCGTTAATCGTTCACCATCAACAACAACATTCGTTCAACAAACCAATCAATCACAACAATGGCACACACAAATCAATCCACCACCTAATTATACAACAGCAACACGTCCACGACATCCAACGATCATTCAACAACAACAACAACAACCTTCAACAGGCCATACTCTAATAACGCCCATAAGGCCGAATTCAGCAACACCGCAACCGACTTATATTGCACGAGCTAGTTCAACACCAAATCTAACACGAATACCATTAAATGTCACGCTAGCAAGAACATCTCAATTTTCATCTCAACCCCAACAACAACAGCAGCAGCAGCCGCCACAAGATCCATCTCCACGTTAAATGAAGATTTTCCTTTGTACATGTATTATTCTCTATTCTCTGTCTGTCTGTCTCTCTCTCTCTCTCTCTCATTTACGGTCGTTCTCGTCGTTCTCTTTTTTTTATGTCGATCTTTGATACGCATTATGGATCGCCTCCGTTCAAACATACATACATACACACAAACATATATACATTATATAATGTATTCATTTGTTATCCATCATCATCATCATCAAATAGGAAAACAGCGTAAATCTACGAACGATTTTTTTTTATTTTTCTGCTCGGGAAGAAAAACTTGCTTGTGTATGATACAAACTTAGAACTTCAAATATACATATAGATATGTATCTAAAACAGAAAGCACATGTGCTTGGCTGTTTTCTGTTTTTCTTGTGTCTCTCTTTCTCTTTGTTTTTACTTTTTGTTTTGTGTGTATTTCGTTGTTGTTTGTGGCGTGCTTTGCTCTTTCTTTTTACATATAGAAAATCAGAAATTCAAATAAAAAACGAAATCCAAACAGGAAGAACTGTGTGTATAATGTCGGTTTGGTTTGTTTTCTCCTCCTCCATTGTCTCTCTGATCCCATGAACATTTTCTTTTTCTCTTTTTTTTTTCGTTTTTTTTTTCTTCTTTTGATTTTGTTGTTGTTGTTCTTTCTTCTCAACTATCCAAAGTTGACACACACACACACATTTTCTCTCTCTCTTTCTTTTTTTTCTTTCTTTTTTTGATATGTGAATAATAAACTAAAAACAGAAGAAGATGAGAGATATTTGTCAAAAAAAATTGAAAATGAAAGAAAAATTTTTATTACATTATATTCTCATCTAGTTGTAGAGAAAAAATGAATTCCGAAGATGATTATAGTGAAAATGGATACGATGATGATGATGATGACGTTGAAGAAGATGACGAAGGTCAGTTTTAATGATGATTTCATTTATTTTGAAAATTATTTTGAATACTTTTAGAAATCGACGATGAAAGTATAACGAGCGAAGAAGAAGAAGAAGAATCGTCTTCGGGGCCCATGGAATCGGAAGCTGAAACTGACCAACAAAAAGCCGATGCATTAAAAAAGCAAATTGGTATGTCATGTTTTTGTCTCCTTTCCATTCATTTTTCTAGTTTTTGTTTTAGGTTTGTGGGATTCATTTCTTGAATTACGAATTAAACTACAACGTGCAACTATTACTTGTAACTGTTTGCCAACATCAGTCGTGTCCGATGATGAAGAATTACGTGAAGCAATCGATGAAAGTAAAATTTTGATAGATTTTTTTTTACATTAACAATAATACTTTCTCTTTAAGATACGAAATTATTTCGCAAGACACTTGCTCTACTTCTTGCTATTGACAATCGTCGATCAAAAAAACGTGAACATACCGACGATGATATTGAAGAGGAAGATACAACAGGTGTTTTCAAAACTTTATCAAAACGTTTTAAACAAGGTGATAAAGTTATCGATGAAGAATTAACTAACTCCTACGAAAAATGTCTTCCTGAACGGTAGAAAAGTCAAAAAGTAAAAAATAATAATAATATTCTTGTCTTTGAATAGAGATGCTGTTCTACAAAAATGGTTCGAACGTACACGTAGTGTTACGAAACAGAATCAAAAGAGTACAATTGAACAATCACCGATTGTACAAATTAAAGAAGTAAGAATTTATCGAATAAAAACAAACAGCGATAGTTTACTGTTCATTCGAAATCGTAGATTATGTCTTTTCCGGATCGATTAATAAAAAGAACACAAATCAGTCGTACAGATTATGATCTTGTGTGTCCACCTTCATCACCTGATAATCCTGAAACATCGACAGATTTAGCGACAAAAACAAATGTCGATCTTTTCGATGACGGGGATTTCTATCATCAACTATTAAGAGAATATGTTGAACGTAAAACAGCATCGATTACCGATCCTGAACAGATTAGCAAGTATGAGAAAGATAATTCGATAGTTCGAAGTTGATTTTGATTTAAACACAAAACCGTTTTAGACATTGGGCACAATTGAGAAAATTGCGTACGAAATTAAAGAAAAATATCGATACGAAAGCGAGTAAAGATCGAAAAATACGCTATAATGTTCACAAGAAATTAGTCAATTACATGGCACCAATAGATCGATGTTCGTTTACGGATGAAGCCAAATCAGATCTTTTTTCATCATTATTCGGTACAACAAAATTAACAATCAGCGAAACTGAACAGACAACACCAATTAATGATATTCGTATCATTTAAATCACTGTTCGTTTATTGTTTTGTTTTGTTTTGTTTAAATAAAAAAAAGCTATTCAAACGCACAAATAATTCTTATTGATATTTTTCAATGGAATAATTATTTTCTTTTCTTTTATATATTTCGACAAGTGGATTGATGAGAAAAGATAGAAGTAGAAGGCATAAAACTGATGAAGAAAGAAAGAAAAAAAAAGAATAAGTTTTTTTTTTAAAATAAAGATTTAGCAAGTCTCTGGTAAAACATTTACAGCAAAAGCGTGACCAAAATTGCCTGGAGGACTATATTGAGCGACAACATAGAGCTTTCGACCTTCTAGTGCATAGGCATAACCAACACCGAGTTTTTTTGAATTCTGCCAAACAATTTGTGAAAAATGTGCGATACCTGGTCGATAACCAGGATCGGAATAATTGTATCTTGAAACTTCTGAATACCAGGAATTTGTTGCTTTAAAAGCTAGATAATCAAAAACAAAGGATTAGTTTTGATGTTACCATTCAATTTTCAGTTTACAAACCATCAGCAAAAGTAATAGGTGAAGTACGTGTTAATGAATAGAGATTTTCTCCGAAAAGACCCATTCGATTTGTACTATGATATAGACTAGTCGCATTACCTGCGAGTTCGTCAGCAAATACTTGAGAACGTTCATTAATTTCATCATCGAGTTCTAACGGCGGAGCACAATGACGAGCACGTAAGACATTGTGAGCTTCTAAGGAATCTTTTTGAAATTGACGTTGTTCTTTAGTAAATTCTCGTATGTTTCGTTCATGAAATGGAAAATATCCATCCAAAATAAATCGTTGGCGTATGAAGTCTAATAGTGATGGGTCCAAGTCCGAATCATCGGCTATATTGCTATATCTACCATCGGTCAATACAATTGATACGAAAACAAGTATCATAGATGCGTGCATTTGCATTTTTTTTCAAATGTATTGAAAATGACTGAATGTTGATAGAAGAAATATATGTATTTATATAAATAAGGGCGCATACATCATCAAAAGGTCTTATTTTATAAGTTTATAAAATGATTATTAATGTTTATTGCTTAAATGTATTATTTCAAAAGGCATGCTCATTAATCATTTTGTTCTACGCCTATTGAATTGTGAAAAACAAACGAAAGATTGGTACAACATAAAAGATTAATTCATTTAGTGCATATTCTCGATATCAAAGTCTGCAAAAATATGACGTTCTTCTCTTCATCAATATCGATTCAATATCCTTAATGCACTTTTTTTGTGAATAATAAAATGTCATATTTCAAATGTTCTTAACACCTACAAATCAACCGATCTCTTTTTTGACTAAAGTTGATTTATGGAAATATTAACCTTGGAGAATATAGATTCTTTAATTTATTTACATTCTAATGGTACAACTTTTACAAAAGAAAAATAAATCAGCAAGTGTTCGGTAAAACATCTTCTCTAATATTACGATTAGTTGTGCTCAATGATCGATAGAACAAAACCATGTATGCCTTTTTATGTTCGCGATTGTATGCAATACCTGCACCAACATGTGTTGTTGCTCTAGAAATCATATTAATAAAATTGTGTGAAAACGTATCGAAACTAGGCGCATTATAATTATAGTGTGCATTATATCGATAAAACGTATCAACAGGTATGTTACCTAAACATGATATTGATATGAATTGTTGATAATTGTAAGAAAAGAATAACTCACCTTTAACATCGTAAATGCCTGTTGGTTTAATTATTTCCAAAACAGATTGAGGAATCATTTGATTTCGACCGTCGATAACTGCTTGTTCTATAACTGCGACATTTTCAGCATGTTTTTGAGCTTTCTGATTGAGATCATCATCAAATTCAATTGGTTCGGCACAATGTTGTGATCGATAGTAATTAATAGCCGCTAAAACTTGTTGTCGATATGATTTTTGTACTTCACTGGTATCTCGTTTCGAACGTTCTAATTTATCTTTGAATTCAGCTAAATCTTCTATGATTTGTTTATAGATGACTCCCAAAGATGCTGTGTGAATTGTAATTTCATTAGTATCAACAGTGATTATTTGGTTTATCAAATCACCAAGAGACTTCTCACTACGTTCAATTGGTGAACTTTCGACAATTATAACACTGAGAATAGCAAGACATAAAACGATTGATACTTGTTTGAACATTTTGTTTGTGATTCCTATGAACAGTACACGTACTCTTTATATACAGGTAGATGCATAATGTGACGTCATGTTCGAAGGTTTCTTGATGCATAACGTTCGTTAGTCATGACAAGGTCATTCGTTGTGTTTGTAAAATAAATTCAAAATACGTTTAGTTTTTAGAATATTTATTATGAAATAAATAGAAAAAAAGAAAATTAGCAACTAGGTGGAGAAACATTGTCCTGATATTGTCCTTCGTAGTTGCCAGGAGGACTGTATTGAGCAACAACAAAAACTTGTCGGTGATCATAGCTGAATGCAATACCGACGCCAAGTCTTTGTGAATTTTTCCAAACTAATTGTGTAAAATGACCTGTTTCCATTGAGAAACCTCCGTTATCATAATTGTATTGTTCAACTTCGTTATACCAGCTGTCAACAGGTTGATAACCTATATTATAGATAAATAATTATGATTATAAGAAGCAAAAAGAAAAAAAGAACTTTTCTGTACCATTGATACTATCGATTGTATTTGAACTCCATAATTGCCAAAGATTTTCGCCAACACCTGGTGTACCACTATGAACTAAGCTTTCAATTTGAGCAAGATGTTCAGCATAATTCTGTGCGGAAACACTGAGTTCATAGTCAAATTCAAGTGATCCTGCGCAATGACGTGCTCGATAGTTGTTATGTGCTTCTAAGACTTCTTGTTGAAATTGATATTGTTCATTAGTAAAATCTCGTTTGATTCGAATCGATGTTGAATTAAAATGTGCGATTCTTCGAACTGATATACTTGCACTCTGTGTTAATGCAATAAATAATACCAAGCCGCATAGAATGATTGAAATTTGTTTATTCATTGTATCACTAGTGAAAATTTATGTGTGTCTATCATTTACAGTGATTATAGTTCATATTTATAGGTTTTCGTTTATGACTATCTTGAGGGTTGTATTTCCTTGCGGTGGGGGTGCAAGGATACACCTACATTCCCACTCCTCCTACTTGATAATTGATTGGTTTAGTTTGTCAATGATGGATGAATGAATAAATAAAAAAAAAGAACTAATGTTTTGTAAAAGTTTTCAGTGGAATTTCAATTAGCATTTTGCACAATTAACATTCTCAGCCAAATCATCGAAGTTGCACTGATTTTTCGTTTGTAAATATTTTCACCGAGATATGGACCATCACTATGCTTTATTTAACGGTGCAACACAATGATATGATTCATTTTCTTCATTGTTTTCGTTTTTTTCTGCATATAGAATTATATGACATTTTGAGTTCATAGACAATTCAACATGTACTATCACAAGTTTAAAGAGATACTTTATTACTCAAAGCAAACGATAAAAGTACATTAGTTCGCTATTAAACAGAGCGTTTTATACATTTAGTGAAGTCATCTTATTTACTAAGAATGTACTTTTTTCGCAAAAAGAAAAACATTTGTATACTTGTCTTTATTATCAAGAGAATAATACAGCTTGATTGAAAGATTTATGGTGTCCACGTAATAAAAAAAAAAACTTTATAGTTGGTTTAAATTCGTTCGCGGATTTACCATTGAAATATTTTGTTTTTTCTTGCAATTGAGTATCTATTGAGTTGAACGAAGAGTATAAAAATAGGATTAGATAAAAACATCACAACATTAATCCCATGTCGTGTTCTGATACGAAGGAAGAAAAACACCAAATAACCTGTATATTGTATTTGATAAAAAGCAAAGATTTATTTGTCTCTGACATTGTTTTGATTTTTTTTTATTTTCTGAATACATGATATTTTTATGAATAATAAGGTCGTAAAGCTTTATTTTTCCGGAAGGATTAAATTAGTACATAAATGAAAATTTTCAACTAATAGTGCATTTTTTTTCTGTCCTATTTAGGTACGCTGCTGCACCTATTTTGCCCTCACTTACAGACGCAATGGGCAAGGAAATTTTTCTTTGGATTAAACTACGATGGCGTTTATTATTTATTCTATTGGTACCATTAGTTCTTCTTCCATTGCCTATTGCCAATAATACTTCTGTATGTTGATCATATTTTGAAAAATTTCAATAAAATAAAAATGTTTTATTTTAGGAAGCACGATGTGGATATATCGTACTTATTCTCATTACTTTTTGGATATCGGAAGTAGTACCACTTGCAGTGACGTCATTGTTACCGATTATATTTTTTCCAATGGTCTGTAACAGAAAGCATTGAATTAAACATGAGAGTTTATTTTTTGTTTTTCCTTGTGTATCGATAGGCTGGTATTTTAACTGCTGACGTTGTTGCTCCACGCTATTTTCAAAGCATAATTGCATTGTTTTTCGGTAGTTTATCGTTGGCATATGCAATTGAATTTGTTCGTTTACATCAACGAATTGCTCTGTTAGTTTTAAAACTTGTTGGTACTTCAACAAAATGGTAATGAAATTAATTCTAAAAGATTTTACATTGAGATTCTCCTCAAATAAATTAGGACTATGGCTGGTTTAATGGGTGTCACAGCATTTCTTTCCATGTGGATTAATAATTCTTCAGCAACATCGATTATGTGTCCTGTTGCTATTGCAATTGTCGATGAACTTGAACATCATGGCAAAGAATATCTTGGAAAAAAACAAGCCATTCAAGAAGCAACTTCAGCTGTCAATGGTCAGTTATATTCAATTAATTCGTTTGATTAAATGATTGTGTGTTGTAGAAGCACTTGAATTAGCAGAAACGGATGTACCTAATGGTCAAACAACAACAGAAGTTATTCTTAATGCATTTCATATCGAAGAACCGTATGTGTTATCTTAAATAATTGAAATATTTCTTCGTATTGTGTGTTTGTAATTATTAATTAGAAAAACAGAATCAATAGTTGAAGTAAAAGCTAGTCGTCCATGGAGACGTCGACCGTCGATAGTCATTGTTAAACCGCATGAAAAGAAATATATCCATATGAAAAAAGGTTTTCTTCTTGCAACTGCTTATTCAGCAAGTATCGGTGGTCTCTCAAGTCTTGTTGGTACATCACCGAATATTTATGTTAAAGCTTTTACTGATGAGTAATAAACCAAACAAAAGAGAGTACAATCTTATTTTCTTTTACAAATTTTGATCTATTTAGGAAATTTGCGGGCACAGGTTTTCAAATTAATTTTCTTAATTTTCTTTTATTTGCTTTGCCTGTTGCCCTAATAATGTTGATAATCTGTTGGATATGGTTACAGATATCTTTCAATCGAAAAGAGTTCGAATTCTTTTCGTCGAAGATTTGTTCTTTATTTTCTTATCTAGATTCTTTCAATGGCGATTAGATGCTGAAACACGTGAATCTCAAGCGCGATTAAAAGTTTTCTTAGCTAAACAATACAACGATCTTGGCAAACCAAGGTAATCCGAATAGAGATCTACTGAAATCTGAGAAATAAAAAAAATTCAATTTTAGCTGGAGTGAATATTCTGTTTTGTTTATTTTTGTTCTCACGGTTCTTCTTTGGTTAACACGAGAATTCGGTGGTACACGTGGTTGGGATCTTCTATTTCAAAAAGGGTATACATAAATAATCGAAAAGAAGATTGCTTGCAAGAGAATGATTCTTTTTTTGTCTTCATAGTTATGTCGGCGATAGTACAGTGGCTGTTTTCTGTGGATTACTTCCATTATTTTTACCTAACTCGAATCCGTTTAAAAGTAATAACAAAATGAAGAGGCACATGTTTTAAGTTCGTCATCTGATTTTTCTCTTTAGAAAATTTTAAATATGAACCCATTGTAACGTGGAATGATCTATCGAAGAATGTGGCATGGGGTGTGATATTTTTATTAGGTGCTGGTCTTGCCGTTGCAACGGCATTTGAAGTGAATATTTTTTTTTAAATATTTACAATCAAGAAACAATTTCTTTTTAGACTTCCGGCCTATCGGATGAGGTTGCTAATGCACTTAAATTTCTATCGACGATAAATCAAACAGCCGTTATATTCATTGTTATCGTTATTAGTGGATTATTTACTGAAGTAACATCAAATTTAGGTACAGCAACTATATTCTTTCCTGTTCTTAATTCAATTGTATGTTGCCTTTGGATTGATTGATTTCAAAGAAGAAAAATCTATATATTTAACATTTAGGCCGCAACATCTGGTGTTCATCCAGCTTATTACATTCTTCCATGTACACTAGCTGTCTCTCTCGCTTTTATGTTGCCGATCGGTATATAGAAAACAGAAAAATTGTCTCATTAAAAATAATCATTTTCTTTGTTTTTCTTTTCTAAGCTTCACCACCAAATGCTATCGTCTTTAGTAGTGGTGTTTTGCGAGTAACTGACATGGTAACATTTACAAAAAAAAATCTCATTTACTTTGAATAATCTTTCTCTTTCGATTTTCGTAATCGACATAGATTAAAGCTGGTATAGCTATGAATATCATTGGTTTTCTTACAATTTTATTTGCTGCAACAACTTGGATGCCTAAAGTTTTTAATCTTAATGATTTAACTGGCCTTTATGACACTACAACACTAATAACAACAACAACAACAATATTCAACAGTACTGAGTGACATCAGAAAATACAACATATTTTTAATATAAACATTTTGTCGTGATACAAAAAAAACTATTCGTTCTCTAATATTTTTTTGTTCATATGTTATTGGAAAGAAAAAAGAAAAATTGATAATTAAGAATGTTTTTGATTATTTACCGCCGGCATTACGCATTCGACGATAGAATGCATTACGTTTATGTTTAGCAAATTGATGTTTTTTTGCATGAGAAAAATTCTTCTTGCGCATATTTAAACGTTGAAAGTTAGCATTGGGGTCTTTGATTTTAGGTTTCTTATTACGTGGTGGTTTAGTGGTTGCTGATGATGACGATGCTGCTGCTGCTTCTGCAGAAGTTGCATCGTTCGTTGTACGATCAGAAAATGGAGGAATACCATCAAGAGAATCCGTTGTGGATACAGAACGTTTACGTTTTTTTGACGGACGATTCTAGAATATCATCGATGATGACGATGATGATGATGGATGAATAAATTCAAATTTACTTCTTGTCCTTCATTGTCTTGTTCACCTTCTTCCGCGCCATAATCAATAAGTGTATCTTCATCATCTACATCTTCGTCTTCGTCTTCATCATCATCCTCATCGCTATCATAATCTTTCTTCTTTTGATCAGTATTTTCTTCAGTGATATCTAATTGCTGTCTGGCAAATGTTAAAAATTGGAATTGAACTAATTTTGATTGACTACTAACAGGTACATATTGGAAATCATCTTTATCATTAGGCTGTATTTCATCATCGTCTTCATCATTGTTCTCTTCTTGATCATATGTAAAATAGATATGTGTTGGTATATTCGATGCTGTTGATGATGACGACGACGATGTATTCGATTTTTGTGAAACAGCAGTTTGATGTTCTTCATTGGACGCTAAACGTTCCCAAACTTGACTGCATGTAACTGTCGTATGAATAGGCGATGGAGTTTTCGGACTGGCAGTTTTCGAATAAAGTTCTGCATGTGTATGAATCATTGCTAAATCAGAAAAAGAAACACATGTCTATTAACTTTCAATGCTATTCAATAAATTCATACGTGTTGATGGTTGCGATGATGATGACGATAGTGCTGCTGCTGTTGCTGATTGAGAATTATTTGTAGTTGAAACTGATTTATGTGTACTATTGGTTCGTGGAAGATTATCTTCATTCTCGAAATCATTACTTAAAACTTGACTACGCGAAAGATTAATACGCCGTTTAAGATTGGTTCGATTTCGATCTCGTAAAGGTTTTAAACATGATGATGATGCCGAGAGAAATAATGGTAATGATAATGGATGAGATTCATCTGTTGAATTTGTCGAACTAGAAGAACAATTTGATTCTTTATTCATTGATAATTAATTATCGCGTTTATTTATTTTTTTGCTGTTCTAGAGAAGAAGAAAACCAGACGATGAATTATTCTTATATATGCGTTATCCATAGAGAATAAAGAAAGAACGCGAAAAAATCATCATCAGTATATCGCTCGTTCTCTCTTTTTCTTGATCGATATCTAGCGACATGGATAGTCTTTCCATTGGTTATCTTCTTAAGGACGAATCTTTCCATCTATCTAGTTTTCTATTATATTTATTTATTAGATCTTAATTAACCAAATCGATACATCGTGTCAAGTATTCTTCTGTTGTTGTTTTTTCTTCATAGATAAAATTCACTTCGAAAATGGATATCATCGGTATGGTAACACGTTTACCATCGTTAGTTTTTGGTGGATCACGTTGTGACGATAGTTTTGCTGATCGTGTATCGTACAAATACACCGTTTTAATGCTGGTACTCTTTGCCATTGTTGTTACTAATAAACAATTTGGAACAAAACATATACAATGTAAGTGTCGATAGGAGATCGTTACTTTTCCATAGTTGTTATTGAATAGGTTGGGTACCAGCTCAATTTACGAAGAATTATGAGGTAGAAGAATTCAATCGATTGAATAAGGTTTTTTGTTTGATAGAAAAGCAAAATTCTAGGAATATGTAAATGATATCTGTTGGGTTTCGAATACATACTACATCCCACACGATCAAAAAGTGCCAAGAATCGAACGTGAACGACGTCAAAATGAACTTCGTTATTATCAATGGATTCCATTTATTCTACTTCTTCAAGCATTTTGTTTCTATTTTCCACATATTATTTGGCGTTCACTATCTCGTCGTAGTGGCATCGATATTCGTGATATTGTCGATGCATCGATCAATTATAAATCTGTCAATACAGCGACCAAAGATGATCAATATAAAACCGAATTAATGGAATATATTGTCGAAGCTATTGATAAATATGTCGATGATCCACGACGACAACCGGATGCACGTGAACATCATCTGAATTTGAAACGAATTCTCATGATTGTTTGCATTTGTATGGGCAAATATTTAGGCAATTATTTAATCATTGTTTATTTTACAACGAAAGCTTTATTCATATTGAATTCTGTTTTTCAAATATTTCTGCTGAATCTTTTTCTTGGTCAGGAATTTCATTTATTTGGTGTACAAGTTTTACAACGAATTATCGAAGGACGAGGTATTTTCCATCAATTGAATTCAATAAACATTTCGTTTTTATTTAGGTTGGGATACTCAATCGAAATATTTTCCTAAAGTAACATTATGTGATTTTCAAATACGTGAAGCTCTTCATCCTCGAGATTCACACCGTTATACAGTTCAATGTGTTCTACCATTGAATCTATTCTCACAACAGATTTTTACATTTATTTGGTTTTGGTATATGATGGTTTTTATTGTTGTATGTCATTTATAATATTTCTCGATATTGTTTGATTTTGGAAAAAAATTTTTAGTCGATTTTTGATGTTATTGTTTGGGTAACACGATTCTTTCCTGATAAACAATATAATTACATAAAACGACGTTTACAATTAATGAAAAATGATGCAGATTTTACTGAACTACCGCCTGACAATGTTAAAATTTGGTATAGAGAATTTATCTTTGGTTATCTCGAAGCTGATGGTGTTTTTATGCTTCGATTATTATCATCGAATTCAAGTGATTTCGTTTGTACTGAAGTAAATAACGGCTGTTTTTTTTTGTTCGAGTGATTGATGATTGTTTCCGTTCAGGTTATCAATCGATTATGGCAATCATTTTATCAAAAAAATTTCCAAGAATTGAAACGAAATCATAAAGCTGAAATCGAACGTCACATGTCCAATCCCTCCGTCGTATACGAAACGATTCGACATCGTAATACACATTCAACACCATTAGAAAAGATCAATCGTACATACGGTTCGGTTGTACGAAAGAATCGATCATCTCCTCTAACGTCTCTCATTGAAGACGATGTTTGATTTGTAGTTGTTGTTGTTTTTGTTTTCTTAATTTTAGAATTGTAGTTTTAATAATAATAATAACTTAATTAATATTTTCTTAGAAAGATTAATGTAGTTTCAGATAAAATGCCGAGTGAAGAATATATTCGAAAGAAAAATCGTTTAAAAAAACAATGGTCATACATTGAAGCAGCATTGAAAATCGTTCAATCAACTCAACGAACTGAAAAACGAAAATATCTCTTCGATGCTATCATTAAATCGGATTCGATAGCATTCGATAGATTATTAGACGAAGATTTGACGTTGATTGATTGTCCGATATTGATTGGTTATAATCATTTTAATATTTATCAGATAATTATCGAGAGATCAAATGAAGAATTTATTGAAAATATTCTTCGAAAATATTTATGTTTAATCGAACAATCGACTGATCATGGGAAAATTCTCGTTCCTGTTGCATGTGAAAGAGGTTTCAAGCCAATAATTACATTCAATTTTATGTTATTTTATTTTCCTATTTAGGCGATGAAAATATTCTTAAATTAATTGTTAAATATTTTCCTAATTGTTCACTCGATGGTATAAGTAGTTCGAATCAATGTCAAACGTATTTTCTTCATGATGAACCACGTCAACTCATTGAACGTGAACTCGAAGCTTTCGAAAATGAAATACCATTAGTATCTCTTATACGAAATGATCGTTGTCATTTAATGAAAATTCTCTTTCAATTTCAATCGTTTACATTCGATTTTCTAACACAAAAACAAAAACAACAAATCTTTCATCTTTGTCTATTAGCTGAACATCGACAAGTCTCGATCGATCGATACAATATTAAATGGCTTAAAAATCAATCATTACGACCATGTGGTTCGATCGACTGTCTTCGTTTATTAATTGAAAATACAGATTTCAATCCATTGACAATTATTTCCAATGAAAATCTTTGTTTTACATTGATTCTCGAGCCAATTTATTTCTATTTAATTCAATTACATAATAAATTATTACTTGATTTACAAACAAAATTTCCATTGAGATTATTACATGTATTAACAAATCTCATCGATAAACAAATGCAAATATTTAGTTATGTGATAACACATTGTTGTTTTCAACCGATTGAAAGTGATTTCATTCGTTTGAAAGAATGTCATCATTTTATTGAAGAAATATTTCATCAAACAAATGAATATATTCGTGTCAAACGAATTATGCTCAATGTTGAATATTTAATAAAACAACTCGAAAGTAAACCGAAGGAAAATTGCTTTCGATTAAAAGAAATTTGTCGATCAAAAATTCGAAATTCGATAAAAAATCAACAGTTGATACTTGTACAAGTTGAAAAAAAATTTACGAATTTAAGTACTTCGCATAAAAAATATTTAAAATATCTTATGTAAAATTTACTATGTATTATGTATGCTTTTTTTTGTGAAATAAATCTTTTTTTGTCAGATTATTGCTTTTGAAGAAAAATCTCGGTCTATTAAGTTTAAATTAGTCGATGCAAATTATCATGAAAAAAAATCAGAAATCATTCAGCCGGAGAAGACCGTGATTTGACTCGGTTTTTGTTTTTCATATACGTATCATTTAGGAAGTAAATAACCAATAGTCAAAAAATCAAATTAATGATCGATGATGAATTGGCAGGTTTCAATCTTCTTTCTATTATTAATTCTAAAACAAATACAATCCGCTACTCATGTTGGTGGAGTTCTATTTAAAAATACAGTATGGACAAATACCGGGTCAGCAAATACATATTATCTTCTCAAGAATATTCAAATTCCAAAGAATGTTACTTTGACTATTCGTGAAGGTGTCAAAGTTAGCTTTGCTCTAGGAGATTTCGAAATATTTGTTAAGGGACGTATTAATATATCTGGCACATCAGAAAATCCGGTGATCTTTCAAGGTGGATCAGCTAACGATAAGAAATGGATGATGACATTTCAAAGTACTCAATTGTCACTCAGTTCAATCTCTTATGCTCATTTCATGGGACCGAAAAAAGCGTTACAATTAGTCGATGCACCAGACGGTATTGTGGAAAATAATGGCACTCTTATCGTTCAATCATCTACGTTTTCAGATAACAGTGTGGTTGCTGTTAACGGTATGCATAATAACTGGGCAACTTCATCTATTCCTCGATTGCGATTCGAATCATGTACTTTCAATAAGGCAACGATATCAAGTATTGGTTTATATAGTGAACCGATTATAATTGTCAACAGTCGAATTTCTGATACTACGTTTTATCCTCGAGCATTGTATGAAGGTATACAAATGGATGGTTGTAATTTGACAGATAATACTTTCATCTATGATATGTCTAATTCTCCAAACATCGTTCGATTAAAGAATTCCAATGTCAAAGGAATGTCACTGTTGGTTTTAATTGATCAATACATAAGATATGAATTCTATGTTACTAAGTCGATTGTTGAGAATTTCTTTATAAAGAATATGTATTATAATGGTGGGGGATCGTTGTATCATACGATAGTATCATTTGAACAGTCAATCATTACAAATTTTTCGACAAGTTTTCCTTTATCATATGAATATGGGGACTATAGATATTATCAAGTGTGGATTCGTAATTGTTCGTTTACAACTGGCAATCTAAATTTCACTTATAATGAATCACCTCAGTTTCTATGGATTGAGTATTCTCAATTACGAAATGTTAATATTATAGGAAAAAGAAGTGAACGCACGATGGACTACGTTCGTATTACTTCAAGACAGTTAACTATGCGTTATGTAACATTTATTGATGGTAGTATTACTTTTACAAATGGTCAAACGGATATCTCATATTCAAATATAACGCTGACTGCACCACCATTAGCATTAAACGGAAGTAGTATTATAACATGTAGTTCAATTAGTCGATCGGATTCTATTCAACAACAAAATACAATTGGAATTAATGCGAGAAATCTTCGTCTACTCAGATCAACAGTCAAAAATTTTGCTGTAGGTCTTCAAATTGCTACAACAAGTTTATATAATGTAGAAATATCACAAACAAATTTCATTGATAATTCTGCATACAATCTTGAAAATCGAGGTCCATATAATATACGGGTATCAGATATTTATTGGGGAACAAATAATACACAAACGATTTTAAACAAAATTATTGATTATTGGGATAATATTAACTATGGTTATGTTATATCAACGAACGATGCATTGAGTCCTTTATTGGTGGAAACTAGTTGTTATGCCACCACTACACCACCAGTAGAAACGGGAACATACGCGACAATTTAAGCTAATGTTTAAAAAGAAACTTTGTCAGGACACTAAATATTAGTTCCGTTTTTTTTTATCTTATTAAAATCTTCAAACTATTCGCGCATAAAATAATTTTAACTCAGTTTACACGGTAATTAACGTCTAGGAGAAAATCACGCATTTTAGTTTATCACCTTCAAATAGGTAGAAAACAAATATAAAAACAAATTTTTGCTACATAATTTACATTATGATGTTACGAATATTATTTTTTTTCGTTTTAACAATCATTAATAATATAGAGACAGCTACAAATGTTAGTGGAGTTCTTATTCAAAATACGATATGGACAGCTGACGGAACAGAAAATCCTTATAATCTAGTTGGTGATGTTCAAATACCATTTAATTCAACACTAACAATTCGACCAGGAGTCATGATATTTTTCAACTATGGTGATTATGAAATTCTTGTTAAAGGTTTTCTACGAATTGAAGGCACTGATAACAAACTTGTAGTTTTTCAAGGTGGCACTGCGAATCACAAAAAATGGATGATTAAATTTCAAAGTACTCAATTATCACTCAGTTCAATCTCTTATGCCAGTTTCTTTGGACCCAAACAAGCACTACAACTAGTCGATGTACCTGAAGGAATTCAAGAAAATAATGGTACTCTCATCGTTCAATCATCTACCTTTTACCACTTTGCTAACATTGGAGCAAATGGTGCATATCCTCGTTCGTCAAATCCTTCCGTACCTGCAATGCTATTTGAGTTGTGTAATTTCTATCTAATGAATATACAAAGTATTGGTGCGGACAGTGAACCTATTACTATTACTAATAGCGAATTGGACAGTGTATCATTCTATCCTCGAGAATCAAATGATGGAATTCAGATCAACAATTGTAATCTCTCATATGCTACCATTTATTATGATCTATCTGTATCTCGCAACATTTTTCGATTGAATAATTCAAACATACAAGGATTATTTATTCAGGCACCGGGTTTTCAATTGATATCTTATGAATTCATTGTCGGTAACTCCATCGTTGAATGGTTCGACTTATATCGTGGATATTATGCAGGATCAACACCCTATGCTTCATTCATAATATTTGAACAGTCAACTATAACATATACAGGATTTCGTTTCAATGTGTACCATTCATCTGAATATTTAATTTATTACAATGTTATTTATCGCGATTGCTTTTTAACTGAAGGAACATTAGACTTTACTAACTTTGATAGTCCGATATTACTACAAATTGAAAATTCTGAACTGCGCAATATCAACATTATAGGAAAAAGAA
>Ga0209914_1001525_pt1 | contig 23185 bp, 28 predicted proteins | sample ThiBiot_500_plan_FD_183949 | JGI IMG/M metagenome (GOLD analysis project Ga0209914, IMG submission 183949) | Wastewater bioreactor microbial communities from Cape Town, South Africa - Thiocy_cont_500_plan (SPAdes) | ecosystem: Engineered > Bioreactor > Thiocyanate-remediating > Anaerobic-Aerobic...
TAAGTCTGATCGAGCTCGCTCGAACGGCAATCGATAGGTCTTCATGTCAGGTATCTTTTGAACAAAAAAAATAAAAACTGATTTTTTAAAAATTTTTGACCAAAAAAGAGGGGGGGTGTACCCTTAAGTCTTAATCGTTGCTCTCAGTGTGATTCATACATATAATGTTCTTTTTTCGTTCAACTTTGCCTTGATCTAGCTTGTTCTGTCGTTGTTTATTCTGTTTTATTGATGTTTCAAGCTAAATGTATCGTATACATTATTTCTGATTCTGACAAACTGATCGAATTCATCATATTCTTTTCTAAAATTGGTGAAAAAAATCGAAAAAAAGTCACTACAGAAATGTTCAGCAATTCGATCAAGCGTTTAGTCATTTTTGAGACCTAAGAAGTGTTTAATTAGGTATAGAAATAGCGCGATCGATATATCTCGGCAAGAACTATCTAGAACTGCGGTTCGTTTTACTGAAATCGGACCAGAAGATTTAAATTCTGATGTATCTTATTGTTACAGTTGACGAAATCGTCTATTTTCTTTGTGTGCCTGTTCATCTCTCTTTCCTGTTTCTCTTCTTTTCCTTCTTTTAATAAAAGTTAGGCCTGGAGGAAGCTAACATATATTGTACATAATTATAAAAAAAATTGTTTTTAATCACAAGTATACGCGTTAGTGAATACTTCTATTGTGGTATCACACTATTGTTGGATGAATTTCAAAAATAATCAAACATCTCATTCTCTTCTCCAATAGATCAAAATGCGATAAAGTTTTTGTGTTTAATGTACATTCTTCATTATAGACTACAATATGTGGTAAAAGTCGTAATATTTATGATTATATATATATCCATAAGAATGGAAAAGAAATCTAATACACATCAATAGAGTAAATGAAAGAGAAAAGAAAATGTTACAATATATCCGAACCACGTGGTATATATTGTTGACTTCCAACACTGAAGTTAGTATTAATAAAATGGAAAAGAAAGATTGTGTATTGCCGTTGATGTATATGCTAAAAGAAAAGAAAAAAGAATAGGAAAAGAGATAATATATATATATATATCGACTTATTTATCAGGTCTTGGATTTAGTTTCTTTTAGTTAGCTCTCGTAATGACATCATATTATAACCTTTTATTCATCGTAACAATTATTTGTTTTCTTCATATATTTTCTGGTGCATTATGAACAGTTTCAACAGCAAATAATGTATCGGATCAGCAAACAAACGAAATTAAAATGAAATTGATCTCTGACATGCGTCGAATCCGACATATGCTTCAACCGTTTCGTTCTGTGTTAAAAACACGAAAACTTTACCGTGAATATTATAACATGCTTAACACGTTATGGACTTGTTGTCCTCTACAAAGAATTTTTCTATTCGATAGACGAGATGTTCACCAAACTCTCGCTGATATGGCTACTTGCCTAGAACACATCACATATAATCGAACACAATTATCAAATAAATGTTTGACCAATCTGAAAATATTCAATCCAGTAACTACAGAACTTCCAAAATGTGATGGAGGTTTATTTCGAAACATGGTCAATCAATATACGTTCATTGTGGAATTATATAACTACACAAAAAGATTTTGTGTTGATGGTCTTCATCCTAACTTAATTTTCTTTGATATTTCTAATATCATTCAATGTGAACGTGCAATTAGACAAAAATTAATTAGCAATCCTCGAGCATACAACATCTATGATAATCTCAGCAATAATGTACTAAATACTTATATACAAAACTTACACAAATATTATGAATGTGATGATCCTGAACTGTTGAAAAACGATGAAAATGAAGAAGATGAATACATCAAACTAATATATCAATATTAATAGAGTGATTCATGTTAGTTTTATGCATCTTTCTTTTTATTTTCTTCGCATTTTATCCATTCATTTGTTTTGTTTTATAATTTGAATAACTGAAAATAAAATAAAATGAATTAGTTAGTTGCCGAAATTATATCTTAATAACGATCGCTATTTGAACCACTAAATTTATCTATTGATTAATCGTTCCATTACTATTTACAGTAAAAAGTTGATTTTTAACAAGAGAAAAGTGGTTACCAATCGAGGCTGAGTATTATGTAGAAGAGAAGCCACGACTATAGTTTCGACTTACATTTTCAGGTGATAGTTGTTGTTTCTTTTAACGTGAATTCAAAATGTTCATTGATAAGACGATTCATTTCTTGTTCAAAATCAGCTATTACATTGCCAGTCCACATGCATGGATAAGGTAGTTGTAATAGGATTTCTTGTTGTGATTGATATTGTTATGCTTTTTTGATCTTTCGATGTTGGTCATAATGAAAAACGTTTTGGCGCATAGTATCACAAGGACATTTAGTTAATGGTTGAGCATTGAATGATAATCCAAAATCTTGGATGATTTCGTCATTACCTTGATAGTAGAGTTCATCCGAATGTCCATGTATAGAAAGTATGGCTTTGATATAGTCGGTTTCATTCAGAAATGCTTCAGTAGTTGAACAATATCGTACGGCTGTTAATAAAGATTTTCGTAGCCATTTTCATACATCATTTTGTATCGGACTTTGAAGTATATTAAGAAATTCTGGTGAAAATAGAGTATTTTACATGAATTTATAATATTAAGAATAGGGAATATATTAAATGATCAGTAAAATAGATGAATGATCAGTTAATTATATGAACTAGCAGTTAGAATATTTATTTTTTAGCAGTAAATAAAGAAAATTTGATCAGTAATAATATTATGTTTACCAGTAGGAAAAAAATTACTGCACTAACAATGCAGCTTTGGATTTTGAGGGCCGACCTCGTTTCCTTTTTTCACCGACTGCTACACTCTTGGCTTCTGGTGGTGGTGATTAGTTGCCTCCAGGGCATTATTAGTTGATGGTGTGTAAAGTTGAATACCTTCATACCATCCACGATTTGATTGAACCCATTCCTTATCAAAATAAGTCAAAAATTCGATTATTGATTGGTTCTTTCGTTTGTTTTTAATTTTCCATTTCTTGAAAAATAAGTCTAAAGCCAAATCAAATACTTCAGTAGAGTGCGATAAATGAAGATATTCAATGTCGTCAACGATTTCTTGAGCAACGATTTTGTCGTCTATATGGCTTGCACGATTTTCGACTTTTGTTTTCATGTGAGACCAACACATAATTTGATTATATTCATGTTTAAAAACTTTTCTAAATCCGTTTTTAATAGCATCGACAGCATCAGCAATTAATGCTGTTGACTTAAGTAGATTATTTTTTATTTTTTGCATACCGATTTGGACACTATTGAAGATAAATTGAAAATCTTCTGTGTTTTTTCGTTACAACAGATGGCTAAACCAAATGGATGAAAAAATTTATTTAAATCGGTTGTTCCAATTACAAGAACAGGATATCTTTGCCAAATTAATATGTGATGAGATCGAAGCAATTTTCAATAAACGAACGATTTGTTTTCATCCGTTGGAATCGCAGAATTTCGTTTACACCATTGTTCTAATTCACCTAAACTAATCATATAAGCACCGAATTTGTTCTTTTTATATTGTATCAGGTAATTTTTTATTTGTATTGCTGTTGGTGTTTTTACGTTTCGTGCCTGCAAAGCACGAATAATTTGCTTGGATTTCATAATACCATCCATGTACAATTCATTGATACATTTTTTAATATTCTCGCTAATACCACGTGAAGAATCATCGTCATGGTCATGCTCAGCTTCCGTTTTATAAACAGAAACTTTGTCACTGTCGGCATGATTAAATAGATATATGCTTGCTTTACATTGATGACCACGAAGTTTGTTTTTTTGCATCGGTAATAAACTTTTCTTCCGACTTCTAAATAATTTGTATAGTATTTTGACCATATGGATTCAATCGATGCTTTAGCTTCCATAGCACTACCATAATCAGCATACTTGAACCAATTTTTTATTTTTTATTTTGTTTTTTTTATTATTTTGCACAGCTTCATCAGTACTTCCATGTTTTTCTTCATCTGATGAATCAGATACATACTGTCATACTTCTTGAACAGTTTTCATCTTATAAATGAAGAATAATATGATAAATTTAGACAAAGCAGAAGAAGAAAGATTAAGTAAACTGTATTAGTCAATTATGTTTAAGAATAAACAAAGAAACAAAGGAAAAAAATGACTCACATTTTTGTCCGTTTCGACTTTTTTACTTATTCTTTCATCTGAGATTCACTAATCTTATATTTTATTTACTGCACCGAAAATTTATCGATCAATCATTTCTTTTAAATAACTGATCATTTAAATATTTTATTGCCGTTTCAACACTGCATTGATATGTAAAATACAACAAAAACATTTTTCAAAATTATTCTGTCGTTAGAAAAAAATATTAGAAATTATCAAAAAGTTGGATATTCAACACAGCGCACTGCAATTTTTCTATTTTTTTTTATTATAGAAAGAACAACAAGTTTGTGTTACACAGGAAAATCTTGAGGAATCGTTTGTCTATCAAAGTATTTCATGCGACTAAAATAAATTATACACTATAATTTGAGAAAATACAAAGACAATTCTATTGATTCACATACCGTTGTAAGAAAGATATGATTAATGCACAACAGACCAGTGATATAAACCAACATACAAACAAAATCAACAAATCACGGTCTAAATATTAAGATCAAATTGTTGAAAATACTAAAAGCATGTCAATACCAAATAAAATGTAGTGATGTTTCGATATAGTTGGACATGACATTGGTTCAGATTGGTTTTTGACCCAAAGCCAATATTCATATTCGGCTTCTGAATTCTTGTAACTTTTGCAAGAGTTGAAGTCTCGGACGAATTCCATACAATGTTTGTACCATGTATTGTAACATTGTAATTTAGAATTACGATTTTTATCTTCGCATGAAATATCTTTTTCACAATGTTCATAATCTTTTTCGAAATTATTCATATAGAGTTGGGCAGCATAGTATTGATCATTTGAAGATAGTTTTTCATTTATTTTAGTCGAGAAATTATTTTTCGTATATTTGGATTCAATCTTATAAAGCATTATACTCTCCCTAAAATCCAAAACATGATTTATAATGAAAAGTTTAATAGAATATTTCAGACGTCAGCATATTTACCTATCAAATTTTCCCAAGCATTAATTGAGAGGAAACGTTCTAAGATAGTTCCACTTGACTTTATCGGGTGTTAACCTTAGTGAAGAGGATCGATTTATAAAATTTTTGTCCCATGATATATTTGCTAATGCATGAAAATGTTCGTGATTCAATCCAATCGAATGTCCTCCTTCCTGTAATATATGACGATTTGAATTGAACCCGACAACCAATGATGGGTCACGTGTTTTCTGATAGTCACGATAAAATTTTTTAGATAGGAGGTCATACGAAAAAAATTGTGACTGGGATCCGATTATAGACCATGATTTGTGTCTGTCTAATGCAAGTCCCACTCTAATATCGGCACTGTGATTAAGAAGAACTTCTTTGAAATGTATGTGAGTAGGTAAAAACCATTGAAAATATACACGACGAAAATGTAAGTGTTCTTTTTCATCGCCGTTGACAAAGGCTAACGTAACATCTTGTTTTCTCCAAAGAAAATCTGGTTCAAACACCAGGTCAGCTATATATTCGTGTGTGGCTTGTGCAAGTGAACTAATTACCATGAAGCAGAATAATAGAAATAAATACATTGATGTGCTAGTTATTTTTGTTGACATTGAATTGTTGTGGGTTCGAAATATGAAATAAATAGTCGATAGATGAATCTAAAAACTATCGCCGTAAGATACAATTTGATTACAACTATATATTTATCTATTTATCAAAGCAAAATACAATGAACCGAATTTTTTATTCGAACTATAAGAAATGAAAATTTCTCTGTACTTATTACAGAAGAAGAGTACAATTTATAATCTTTTTAATTTCTACACTGAGAAAAAGATGTAGTATGAAACTGAAAGGGGTATGTTCTTCTTGTTAAAGATATGCATTACAATTGTTAAGAAAAGAGTAAAACTTACAGTCATTGTACGTGAGTACAATGAAAGAAAAAAGAACTTTTTTACAAACATTACCTACATAAGAGTCACCTTGGAGATAACACTTTTTATCATCTTAAACTAACAAGTATAATTGAATATAACTTCGTGAAAGTACAACATCATATTGGGAATTAAAAAAAACATCTTTTCGTATGTTTCGAATAAATTATCCTGCATTATATGATTGTACATTTTCTCCATTCCGTGATTTTAGACAATCATACTTATTGTGAAAATTTATTCAATATTCACAAGCAACTATTTTTTTATACTGAAATCTATACGCAATTATAATGGAGAAAATATCTTTGTCCTTGTATACAGTATAGTGTTAATTCAGCTCTCTTCAATGCTGACATATTTCTCTTTCGATACATTATATTTAACCTTTTCCGAGATATAGCAAGGATATATATATGTACATGGAAATTTCTATACCATATCGTAATATACAGAAAAAGAAAAGAAAAGATACGTAAATCTATCGATATTTCAATCCAGTCTATTTTGCTCAATCGATGGTTTCAACGATCACATTTTCTTTTATTTTGTTTATTTTAATATTAATCTATGGAAACACATTACCCAACAATAAATTATTGTCTGTTTCATCACAAAATGACTCTTTCAATAGACAAACAAGTGTATCACTAAATAAAATCAAGGTAGATTTGCATCGAATTAGACAAATACTCAAACCACTTCGTCTTTTATATAATTCTCGAGATCTTTATAGAAAATATAACAATATGCTTCAAACTCTATGGACATGCTGTCCTGAAAATAGAATTGATATGTTTGATATAAGAGATGTTTATGCAGCTCTCGCTGGACGAACTGATTGTTATTATTTTATCTTAGAAAATAGAACTCGTTTAACAAATGAATGTAACAACAAATTAAAATTATATGATGTAGCAAAAGAAGACATCGGTGTTTGTGATGGTCGTTTACTTCGTAATCTTGATGATCATTATATCTTTGTGGTACAATTATCTGATTACACAGAAAAATGGTGCATCGGTGGTCTTTATTCTATGCTTATTTATTCTGATATCAATCGAATTTTACCATGTGAAAGAGCAATTCGTCGAGGATTAAGAAACGATGTTGAAGTCTATGCAAAATATGATAATCTAAGTAGTCAAGTACTCGATCGATATGTACAAAATATACATAATTATCGTGATTGTAATGATCCACATTTTTTCGATGCAGAACCTGGCGATGGAGAAATTGATCCATCATTACCGAGAATTGAATATCGAAAATAATTATTTATTCGAACTGTATTACAAATGTTTTTTTTAATTTTTTTTTATTATGTATGCGGTCATAGTTTAGAAGAGTAATATAAGACTGAAGGACTGTAATGCTCTTCGCCGAAAAGCGTTTTATCGAAAGAATTTTTCGCAACTTGAGGGTGAGGAAGTGTACTGCCATGACCGGTTTCGTCCGAATCTCACGGATTTATCTCATCACTGGCTTGAGGGTGAGGCTTATATAAAGATCTACCACCATCCGGATTTCGCTAGAATTTCACTAGCTCATCAGGTGGTTTAAATAATACTGCATCTAATCAGCAAAGTCGAGTCAAAGACAATTTAAAGGATCGAAATCCTCCCAATTTCAGTTCTTTGACCGGCAATGCTTTTAAATTAGCAGATGGTCACTCTATAAAGCATGTGAGGCTTGTATAAAGATCTACCACGATCCGGATTTCCCCTCTTTGAATTCCACTGGTGTATACCATGACAGGCGTTACCATAGTTGCAGACCAATAATTTATAGCTGTAGTTGGTTGGGTTCATTGAATAAATTGAACGATTGGATATTAGATAATATGAATTTGTTGTTAATAGTTTGACTAATATGTGTAGTTGATAAATTAATCTAAAAATAAACAAAAATTAATATCATATGTTTTTTTGTTTGAGTTGAAATATAGAAACTGTGGATGCAGATGAAATTGCAAAAAAAATTATCTTAATAAGGTTCTTGATGGCTTTGATGAAGGTAATAGCTGACTAAGTGATCTGTTTATTCGTGGTTCTAGCTTCAAAATGAGATTATTCGTTGAGGACTCTTGATTACCATACGATTTCTTCCACAGTTGATGTAATTCACGTCGGAGTTGTAGTATTGGACCAGTTTCAAATGTGAATGGTACGCGAATCTGGCGTTTATTGATAATGGGTTGCTGTTGCTGTTTTTCACGTCCTGTTAGTTGATGGAGTAATTCTAGATGTAAATGCATATACAAATCATTATTGATTTGTTCGACGATTGATATAGCATTATGTTGTTGAAAAAATCGTTTGAAATGATGAGCAATAAATCTTGGTGGATAGCCATTGAAGAGTAAAGTAATTTCAATTGTTAAACGTTCTCTATCGAAGTCATTGATATCGGAACAGACACGTATTCCTCGATAGAGTGCACCTCGGATAATATTACGATGTATATGACGTGGATGATCTGATGAAAATGGAACTATATATGGCTCTGCAACAGATTTGCGAAAGATTGATGTTCGTAATTGACCTTGATTATTCACTGCATTAACATCTAGGAAATCAATACTCGTTCCAATTGATGGCGTAATATGAATATTGGGATCTTTGCTATTGGCTTGATCAAGTAATGTATATATTTGATTCAACGAGAGATTTGATGTCATAAAAACATCATCAATATATCGGAGATACAGTTCTTTATGTAGTTGCTGATGTTCAATTAATGGTTGTTCCCATTTTAACATGTAGATATTTGCAAGTGTCATTGTAAATGGTGAACCCATAGCACCGCCACGAATTTGTTGATAATATTGTTTCTCGAACACAAAATAATTCGTATCCAAGACGAGACGAGCCATTCTCATTATTGTATCGATAGTCATACCATTGATTCGACCAGGAGTTGTTGCATGTTGACATAGAAATTCATTTAAAGTAAGTAGAGCACCGTCTCGAGGTATCATTGTGTATAGATCGGTGACATCGAATGTAACGAATAATGTTGAAGGTAATAATCGATTACAATTGCGATAGAATTCTAATTGTCGAACGAAATGAATACCATTGATAGCTGTTGTACGACGAGCAACTTGATTGAATAGTGGACGAAGTAATTGATCCAAGAAATGGGATATACCAGTTGTTGGTGCACACATTGAAGAAACAATAGGTCATAATGGTGCACCAAGTTTATGTGGCTTTGGTAGAAAATAAAGATGAGCTAATTCAATGGTATTTATATTGGGACGCATGGATGGTTTCCAAATAGTTAGATTGATGACTTTCTTTTCTAACAGTGGATCAAGAAATGTAATAAATTGACGACAATGTTGCACGCATGGATTAGTATTACTCTGAATTTGTTTGTAAGCATTGGTTTTAGCCATATATTCGATGGATTTCTCATGATAACTTTAAACAGTGCCAACATGAAAGACTTTACTCTTGTCAGTTCGTTGTATAATTAAATTTTGTTTTTTTCCGTATACGACGAATACTGGTGATCATACGATGATCATGTTGACCACGAGCTAATAATCGAGCTGATAATGGTTTAGTATAATATTGTTGGAGAAGATTCTTTAATGCATTGAAAAATTCCATTGCTCGTGAATCAGTTGCTAACATACAATTATTATTGAGACCATATTTGAAAGCTTCGACAAGTTGTTGATATTCCCGTTCAATAATTGTATCGATTGGTAAGCGTGAAAATCGACTTTGACAAACGGGTATATATTGAGGACCATTAGCAAGAAAAACTCTTTGTTGTGTTGAAAAATAGGAAGATGATACTTCAATGATCGGTGCTAATGGTAAAATTGGACTTATTGTATTTATAGATTTGCTCCGACGACCTCTTCTTCGTCCATGACCACCGGAGCACATTCGAAAAAAGACTATCTTCGAATTTTTTCAATTGATTTATAATTGAACGAAGTTTTTGCTCAGTTGTTCGGTTTTCTCTGAGATTTGCATCAAGCCAAATGATAGAAAATTCTTCGAAAGATTTCGCTTGTTGATCATTCAATGAAGACGAAGTTGCCATTTAAATATTTATCAGTATCTTATGCGCAATAAACGTGCTTTTAGAAAACAAAAAAAAATAAAAAGTAATGAGAGATAGCTATTTATACATATACAGTCATGCTTGATTGATTTCAACTCAATGACCAAATATATTTCTTTGTCGATTTGAGACATTGTTTTACAGTTGATACTAACAACTAGTTTGATGATGCTACTTCTCAATGCAACAAAAATTGTTAGAAGTTTTTACTTGTCTTTTTTTCATAAGACGCACCTTGAAATTCTCTCGTAGAAACATTACATCTAATTCTCAGTAACGATTTTTGAAGCTTTTCCTACACGCAAAACTATAAAAAAAATAGAATTGATGGTTTATTTATTTATACCGATATAGGACTTAAATATAACCGCCTGATAAGTTCTTATAAAAGAGCAATGCAGTTGTTGTGATCAAAAAACTAATTTTAAATGCATCGGCATCCTCAAGTTCTTTCTGTTCCATTTTGTTATTAATAGAATTCCATAATTTGACATTCAGCGTATTGAACGGAATCTTGAATACCACGTTGTGTAAGAACCAAAAGTCGGTAACTTTTATAATAAACATTGTTTGTAAAGGTTGCAATATTACCGTATGAACTGCGAGCTGGAGGTATAATAGAATCAAGACCAGTTGAACCATTGTATAACAATGTCCAAACACTACTGGCATTTAAATTTGTCGAATTTGTTCCTTCAAAAGTCATAGTCAATGGATCACGTTCCGGAAAATCTTCACCAGTAGCAAAACGAACACCATTTACCAAGGAAACACCAACATTGGGCGTTATGTAAAAGCCACTATTTTTTCCTGGATTTGACACTAATGCATTCATTGTTGAAGTTGTTCCAAAATTTAAATACTTCGTAGATAGATTATTATCTATTGCTTTTGCAGGTACCTGATTAAAAGGTGAATATCGACCTTCAAAACCTACTGTAGGTCCTCCAGCAATAGTACTGTATAAACCTTTGATAGCATCACCAGCTGAAGTAACTGTACGCATTGGACGTGGTGTAGTCGTCGTTGTAGCTAAGTAAATTTAAATAATCACTATTTTTCAGTTAAAAAATATAGTTATAAAATATACTTTTAGTTGCTGTTGTCGTAGTAGTGATCGACGTGCTTATTGTGCTTGTTGATGTTGAACTAGTGCTAGTAGTTATCGATGTACTTGTAGTTGTATCACTAGTAGTTGTAGTGGTGTCATCACTAGTGATTGCTGTAGTTTCACTTGTAACGGGTGAACCAGATTAAATTGTCGTCTTTTGTATTTTATGTTTTCATCATCTGGTACGTTTTATTAAAAAATAAAATATATCACAAGATGCAGCGTGAAAAGCTCTGCAATCTGCAAAGTAGAGCTTATTTTAATGGTGTTCTTTTTGTTCTCAAAAGAAGTAAAATTCTGTGCGACCAGTTTTCGACGTTGCTCGAAGATCATTTTTTTCCGCGAGAATAAGAAATCATTTTTTTCTAATTTCAACTTTTTTATCGACTAATATGTTTTCGTAAAAAAACAAAACATATCAAAAGATGCAGCATGAAAAGCTCTACAATTTACAAAGAACGGTTTATTCAAAGAGGAAAAAGGAATTTCTCATTCGTGTCGAAAGAACGATTTCTTCGCAATGTCGAATATTGGTCGCACAGAATTTTGCTTTTTTTTTACAACAAAAAGAACAAAATGAAAATAAGCTTTACTTTGTAGAATGTAGAGCTTTTCACACTGCATCTTGTGGTATGTTTCGTTTTTTTATCGAAAATATATTAGTTGATACAGAGACGAAATAAGAAAAGAATAATTTCTTGTTTTCGTAGAAGAAAAAGATCTTTGAGCAACATCGAAATTCGATCACTCAAAACTTTATTCATTTTGAAAACAAAATTGTAACTATAAAATAAGTTTCTTTATGATTATTTGAAAAATTATCAAATCATGCTTTGATGTGATAGAGACTGAAAAGGAAAAAGGAGTCAGACAAAATCTTTCGAATTTCTTGTAAACGCAATGTAATTTCAAATGCTGTCGTGGAATTATACGAAAATCATAAAACTTTTGGTATTCTGAGATGTATCTTAGTAAACTTCCATTGGTTCTATAATTCAAAAATGATTTTGTCTCGAACAATTGTGACATTAATTTTGAGTTTCAAAACGATTCCATATATAGCTCCTTATTCAACGGCTACGGCTGTGGAGAGGACCATGCGAAAATAAAAATTTTGTTTGTGTGCATTTGCAAAGGGATAAAAAGAACATCGATTTCAGTAAAATCATTTACCAAGGTGAATAATAGTATGAACGTGGTGAAACTCCAGGTGAGTGATGTAACATATTTGAAGTTTTGATGGCTCTGCAATAAGCATCGTGAAACTTTTTCTTTCAGATGACAATATAACAGAACAAAATAAACGATTTCTTGTAAAATGTGTTCTTTTATTACTTATTAGCGTTTATTCGTCATACTTTCCTTGGGTTTTTTCTTGTGTTGTTTTTTATTATAATTTTTTGTCTCCAACATATGACTACAAAACATAGATTTCGAAAGGAATATGGAAATGGGTATTAGTCATTGAAATTGCAATTCATGTAAATATCGTCAAATTTCTCTCTTTGATACGCAATTGAAGGGGTGTTAATGATATCCTAACCATTACATTATACTTTGATTTTTTATAAAGCACTATAAACAACATATTTACTGATAGCAGTTTTTCAGAACATGATCTCATTGTGGGTGTTTGAATGAGGTAGTGGCACTGCGACTATTGCGCACGTGGTTAGGGGTGCACTAGCTCAAGCTCAGAACTACGTTCAAATGAGCGAAAAAACTGATCGAGCAGTGCTAATGAACAGAATAAGTAGTTGAAGAAACTCATTGTATTCTGAAAGGTTCAATAGAAACTGAAATAAAAATTCTTTTTTTCGTAAGTACTGTTGTAGGGATATAGTCATCTCCTTACAATATATTAACGAATAAAATAACGAATTCGTCTTTTTACTTCTTCGTAGTTCAATAGGGTACTCGTTTATGATAAACATTTCTCGCATATATAGCTTGAATGCAAATCCGTGTGGGCGGCAATTGTCATCCAACATCGGTCATTTCATATTAAACTTTTAAGTATCGATGGGGCTTATACCTTCCACTTTTCTTCAAATTTTATAAAGATTTTGATCACTCTCAAAATTGAAATAATATTAATATGTTTTTAAGACAACAATATAGGAGAAGCTTTGACACGTATATCTGAGCGATATTTATCTCATTGTCATTCTTAACATCTACATTGATTGTTTCATCTTATTATTTTGACTATATGCTATATATCACATGACACTTTCCATGGGTCGTCATTTTGGCAGTTTGGAGTTAAATATTTCAATAGAAAATCAAAGAGAACTATGAGCGTTGGGAATCGAGCGATTCTGCACATCAACTTCTGCAATCCGAGTATAGACGAACATAATTCTATCTATCACTGTTTTCCCTATGACAGAGCGATAATTCTTTCATTGGTAGCATTTTGGTACTTAAAAGGTTAACACTAGGTATCATTCTGTTACGATACAGAATCGATTCGATGATGAAATTCTCGGAAAATAGCCGATACAAGATGTAAAATCAAGAAATTTTCAAATTTTTTTAATAATCTATATTTGAAGAGAATTCCACCAGTGTTCAAAAAATGATTGTCTTGATTTATCTGCATGAACTTCATTAGCTTGACCTTGCCGAAGAATTTCATCAAGATTCAAATGTCTATATGCTTCTGGTTTCATTTCTTGTGTTCTTTGTACCCATCTATTAAAATCTGAAAATGATGCTTCCGGATGAAATTGCACGGCAAGTGCTGAACCAATACGAAATGCAGCAATATAATTATTCGATATATATGCTAATATAGACGCATGTGATGGTAAATCAAATGAATCTTTATGATGCATGACTAGTAATGGTTTATTCTCATGTTCTTGAAAAACTTTCGAAATAACTGGATCATTTTTTCCATGCGATGTCAATTCATATTGAACATAACCTATTTCGTAACCCTGTTTACCTAAATAACCACATCCACCAATAGCATCAGCAACTAATTGTGCTCCAAGACAAACACCAAGTATAGGTGTATTCAATATCAATTGAGCAGCAAGAAATGATTTTTCCCATTTTAAATAAGGATAGAGATCTTCTTCATAAGTACCTTGTGGTCCGCCAAGACTAACGATAACTAAATAATCAGTCGTATGAATATCGAACAATTTTAATTGACAATCAACATCAAAAATCGATAGAATTTCGAATGGAATATTACGTTCAGCGAAAAATGTTGTCATATAATTAGTCTGACTATTGACTGAATGTTTAATAATAAGTGCTTTTTTAACCATGATTTCAAAAAAATGATGCAGCAGTTTTTCGGTGATATCAAATTTAAATGACGAAGGTGTATATAACTCATTGCTTATCTTTTCAAGAGAAACTCGAAAGCAAGAACATGTGTTTGATTAAGGCAAAAGATGCAGATATTTAATTCAACGTCCTTTAAAACTAGCACAATTGGCCCAAGGACAGCAGGGATAACCATCACAGCATTTTGCATCGCTGTCATTATTGAGTAAACAACAAACAGCAACAGTAGATTTACATATACCACGTTGATATCGGATATGTGCTCGTAAAGCGTTCTCTACACTGCAATAGGTCATCCATAATGCCATCATTAAAACCAAGAAAAATATTGTTTTGATTTTAAACATTTTTCTACTTGTAATATTTTCGTCAATATTTATATATCTAATCGAAGAAAAAGTAAGGTGAATAACATCTGTTTTATTTTATGGATTCATGACCTTATACTGATATCTCCAAATATTTAAAAATAAAGATTACAATAGATTCAATTAAACTGACAGCTGAATTATATTCCATAAGAAGAGATACTAAAAAAGCAAAACACATGAGCGTACGAAATATGAGTAGACGATTATATTGCATGGCTTTTTTTGATTACGTGAACATTGTCTGTCGAAGTACAAGTTTCAATTTACCGATTCGTATCTCTACTAGACGAGACATTAATTTTAAGGGAAAAGCATATAATATCTTAACGAATACGGTGTACAATTTGTTCATTTCGACATCCTATCGGAAGAATATGAATAGTCTATCTTGCTCAGTTGTTTCAATAGATTATGCATAACAGAAGGGGTATAATATTTGAATATTTTCAAATTTTTAATCATTAAAAAATAATGTTCTCAAGTTTCCTTTTGTTTACAGAGAAGAAACGAATACCATTACTTATGAGAAAAATATTGAGAATATTTTTGTTGTATTTTAGTATTGTCGTGTGAATCACTCTTAATAAAATCTTGAATAATACATTCTTGTTCATCGGCTCTACATTTTAATTTTTGCTGTTTTTCTTTCCAATAGTCCTTGCTACGAATCAGTTCGTCACATCTGTTTTGTAAGTCGTATGCTCTACGTTTATAGTGTTCATATTTTTCTTGCATTTCATAGACAAGGTATATCTGTTGTTGCAAACTGTCCTGTAAATACGCACTATTGTATTCATGTTGTTTGACTGAATTTTGTGCGTTTTGTAAATTATTCAACATGGCTGCTACCGACTGGTTTGCACGTCGTATTTCACTAATTTTCGTCTCCGTGATTGGAAATGGTTTGATATTACTAGTGAACAGTTGGATTAATTGTGTGCGATATTCGCTAATAGTCAAATATTCATCGATTATGCATTCGCTACCTTTGTTGTAATTGTCACGATTAATTGAACCCGAAAAGAAGACGCCTAGTTTGAAATATGATGCAATTTTTTTAAAGAATTTATCGTCTTCTAATTCTTTTTTGATTGTTTGTCGCTGTTCTGCATTTTTCGTCTCACAATGAGTTATAATCAAACATGAATTATTCGATATTTCATTGCCGAGAAATTCAATAAATAATTTAATTGATTGTACGTCTTCTTCGTTGATACCAGCGGTAATAGCTATACAAAAGCAAATAATATTAAACGATGTAATCTCCATATTAGCACATTTTTCAATAGTTTTCAAAATAGCTTCATTATTACGAATATTATCGGTCGCAGTACCTCTTTCGAACAGGCCTGGTGTATCAATGATGTTAAGTGTTGTATCTCTATCTGCGATATAAAATGACTCTATAAGAGGATCTCTTGTATCAGATTTGAGTGTCAATTCTTCGGGTACTTTTGTGGGATCAAATAGTAGTGATTTGATTGTTGATTTTCCCGAACGAGTTCTTCCGATGATCACTATATTGTTGCTTTTAACTTTGCTCATTTTGTATTGACCGTAGTTCCTATAATCGATTTCGATCTTTTCCAAAAGATCTTTACGTTTGGTATTTTCATCAATAGTTTTAAGTCTATCGTAAAGTGACACCTGAACATATAAGAAATAGTTAATACAGATCGCAACTACCATTACAGCAGTCAAGTTTCATTTCTTACTTTATGTCGAATTATAGATTGTCGAAAGAAATTAATCGCCTGATCATCCAACATAAGCCAAAAAAGAAATACACATTTAACCAGCCAATAAAATTTCAATGAATTTATGAAACTATTTACAAAATATTCAAATAATTGGAATGATACATAAAGAGTCCAATAAGTCTGCCATTTTATTCTGCTATACTTTTCCGGTGAATCAATAGCTAGCATTCTGAATGTTATAGTCCTTTATTAGAATACTTTATGGATATTATGAAAATGTAAACATACGAAGCATAGACAGGGCAAATAAATCCAATGAAATTGCATAGTAAATCATTGCCCCAACCATAGACCAAATAGATCGCAAGAAAGCCGAATGTACCTAATGCAATTCTTTCACGTTTTACATCTATGTTGTGTTCAAGGAAATTCCAATAGGAATTCATTTGTACACTGTACAAACATAATTCTAAATTGTTATTAATCGTATGAGTGATTCTATTGATTATACTAGCCATAGTCTTCTAAAACATAACTAATCATCAAGAAAATGCGACATATTCTCTTCTCTGCAAGGATCGAATTTACACAGAGTGGGGAAAATAATTTGGTTGCTTTTCTTTTTCTTTGAGAAGAAAATTGACTTTGCATCACCTCACACGTGGGAATAATAATAAAAGAACAGCAAGATGTTCGTTTCTAAAGTAAACATCAAGTGATTTAATGAGAGAAAAAACCTTCATTTTTGACTGTATTGAAGAAACTGTGAACGATGCCATGGTCTCTACTTTCTAATTTTTTGAAGACAGTAAGATAATAAAAGAAAGACTAATGCCAATGAAATTTATAACAAGTTATATTTAGCTCTCAACTTACGACTAACAGAACGAAATATGGAATATATTCTACTCGACCTGTTTTAGAAGATCCTTCTAGAAATTAGGATGAAACTCAACCAAAAGATCTTCTTATCAAAACGTTAAGCAAAGTAATATTTATTTCGAAAAAAAATGATGAATAAATATCAACAAGCAACATCGGAAAAAGATTATGACAAACCATTAAAGAAGACTAATTCGTCTATTGGTCAGAATAAAGCAAAAAAGATAGAATTAGATATTATTTACAATTGCGAAGAAAAGTATTAGGATTAGAAAAGTGTGAAGTTGAAACAGCTGTACTCACGTTATTCAACCTATTAAAGGAACAAATGAATGACGAAGATCTTAAAATTACATATCATGATATAATGATTTCAGAAATCTAGCAGACTAAAAATCAAGAGCAGCAATCATTCAATGGATACTGTGTCATTAATTGGTGAATCAGTAGGACTATGTTTACTCCGAGTGCTCTTTTCATTGATAATGTTAATTCTTGAAGTTAGCCGTTTTATTTACTACAAACGTCGCGATAGAAAAGAGTCATATTCTTGTTCAGCTCGCATATTTGTCACGAAATTACTAATCTATTCATGTATACCACATTTGTATTTGTCTCTATTCAATATTATACTCTATTATATGTGGAGTACAGGATCAAATCAAATAAATGAGCTGGAAATCTATTGGCCATTCGCATTAATTGTAGGCATAATAATTATTTTACATGTTTGTGAAGCAACGATGAAATATCGATTTCTTCGAAAACGTACAATAATGTTAAAGTTCAACTTTGTGAAGCAAAATCAAAGACAGAAAATATTCGATTTATAAAAACCGACACTTTTGTTAAAGAAGATACGAACGAATCATTTTATGATATTCATTGGCAGATTACTTGTATTCGCCAGTCGTTTATTGTTAGTTCATCAATCTGGTATACGGCATTTTATATATTCTCAAAAGACGTCGAAATAGATTACTTCTTTGATTTACAGAAATGAGAAAATCTCGAATATTTTCTTTTACTTTTTCGACCAGTTAAAAGAAACATAGATCCATATCAAATAGGTGCTTCAACGATGTCATGCGCTCTAATTTATAATTTAATTTTAATATTACTTTTGCTTGTTCATGTCTTTGTCTATCATTATTCAATTGATCTATTGACTATTTGGTGTTTAATCGATATTTTTGTTCGGTCATTTTTTATTGGAATATTTCTGGGAGTTGTCGTATTTATCAACAAGATTTTAACTTATGACTTAATTATACATTTGAGAAAATTAAAAAATACAATGACTCAACAAAAACCTGAAACTGATTATATCGAAAGTGTCATCAAAGATTTGGAAATTACCAGTAAACAGAATGCGGTGAAATTGCTTGGATTTATTGTTGACCGAAAATTCGCCATTAAAGTTATTTTTTCCACCTTTCTTTCGACTTTATTTGCTTATATTAGAAAGCATTGATCTCTCTCTCTCTCTCTCTCTCTCACTCGAAGTTTGTAACAATTGTTTCCGAAAAAAGGAACACCTTCGGTTCTACGATATTAACCTGTAAAAGAACTTGAAAACCATGGAATTGTGTCGGATATATCACGCAAAGCTTTAATGGCTAAATAACTATGCCAGAATCCAAGTAATGGATTAACAGTCGATGAGTCAACTGCAATTCATGTGATACATGCTATCGAAATTACAATGTTTAGCCGATGCACTTGTAATTAATTTTAAAATTAAAGTACTTTCATTGGATTGTACTAAACTGAACGACGAAGCTATTGCTTGCTTAGTCAAATCACTTAATCTTAATCGTATTCTTAGAGATCTTCATCTCGTCATTGAATGCTCAGAGATTGAAGATGATACCTTGATCTAAGGGTTACGAAAGCATAATATCAAGAGAATGACATGGTGCATCATCCATAAACAAGATTATTTTTCCTTTTCATTGATTTATTCAAGTTGAATAACTACTCAGTGAATATTTTTGTATTCATCCAAGCTGTCATACATCTGCAATAATTAATTGAAAGATTATTCTAGTAATGCTTATCAATAACTAATGGTTTTAATTTTCTCCTACTGACCTGACACAAAACAAGATGTTAGCACGTCCTTTTGATTTTTTTCCTCCTTTGCGTTCTTCTTTTGTCGCAGTTAATGATTTATTCGGCATAGCTTTGAAAAAAAGATGACGTTTCATCACAGTTGAAAATGTTTTCTTTCTCATATCCAGTAATAATTTGAGGAATTCGTTGAATCCAATCTTTTACAGTAACAGCATCGATGGATGACTATCACCCTCAAGAATCAAACGATTCTGATATTTCTCGAGTTTTTTTTTCTCGTAAAATAGGACCTGAAATTGGTATGCCTTTAGAACGTTGTTACACGAACCATTCCTAAACTTGATCATCTAATTGTTCCCCAATTTCATTTTTATTTTGATTAGTTTCATAATCATTCAGATACTCTTGTTTACGTAGAGATAAACCATTGTCTTCACTATTATCGAAAATTAGTTGTACTTTTTCATATAAAGTGAGATCACGTCTTGTTATCATTTGTTACTGTTTATATATGTCCTCGAATAGGCGGGAAAATGCTCTTAATACCATTGAATATAAAACATAAAGAAAAGAAAGAGACATGTTCAGTAAGAGAGGTTTTACTGTAGATTTATTCTGAATATAATGTGAAAAAAGCGACAACAAACAAAATACAATAGCAATAATGATACATTAAGCCTTATTCTCTTGCATTTTCGCCACAATTAGCCGATTGATTTGTATATTCTCTAGTTGAGGGTTTACAACATTGACATAAAACTAATGAATATATTGAAAAAAATGAGAAAATATAATTTAGTTGTCTCCATCGATACCGACACTTTTTATTGCATTGGAGTCGTCGTCGGATGAGTGATTTTTGGTTGTATTTTAAGACTAATAGGTTCTACTGTTCGACGACATAGAATTTTCTTTATCTTCAATCTTAATTCTGGTATTGAAGGTAAACATACGAATGGAAATAATAATGGAAAAAAATATGCGAGAAAACCAAGCCGTGCCCATATTATAGATACAGTAGGTGTTGGAGCTGTTATAATCCATATATAGGTAACTGCAAATGGTAGTTTAAATAAAAGATAGAGACTTGCAATACAAACAAGTTGAAAGATCATTATTCGATATTTTCGCCAATCTATTGACTGTTGAAGACGATTTTTCGATCGATAAACTCGAAACAAAAGTGCACTATTACATATCAATACAATTACCGTTGGAAACATGCTGTGAAAATTTGTTTGCCACAAACCCAATATTGAATCTCTTGATAGACAACTATAATAACATATGTTATTGACAAAATCCACTTGATTTTCACATGGGTAGATAAAACTGCTGTAGATATAAAATATGAAAAGATAAATGTTGATGACAATCGGTGGCATATAATGAAAACAAAACTTTTTCCATTTTATATTGAATAGATTACTATGAAAAATGAGAAGATGTCGTTCAAATGATGCCCATGCAACTAAAAGATTGATCGTTAAAAGAGACAAATTCTCAACAAATGCTCTAATTTTACAAGGTATAAGAAACCAATGAATAGTTGGCTTTGATCTATGTGAATCCAATACTGTTGGAATCATGAAACAGGTGAGGATAAATGAATAAAATAATGTAAATAAAATAACATAGTTATTTAATGCCGATCGAAGAGTTTTATCGAAAAAAATAAGAATAAAAATGATGAGATGCATGAGACCAGATGGAATAGCAAAGGTTAGTAGCAGTGTGAATGAAATATCCTTGGAAAAAAATGTAAATGGACTACTTGTTTGATTTTTTTCAGTAACATTTGCGACTTTAAACACACTCATTTTGAAAGTGTTGCTTCCAAGTTAGAAAAATGACACACAAAAGAATGACAGACTGAGAAAGGTTTTGATGATCTCTTCTAAGAGCAAATCAACACATTGATTCATAACGTATGAATAAATTTCGTGATGAAAGCGAAAATGAAAAGAACATTGTTCCAAATGAATTAATAAGTCTCTGGAAATGAAAGAATATGAAACGTCATAGAAGCAAATCCTTTGATATCTCTTAAGTTTTGTTAATCATGCGAGAAAAATGAACTGAATGTATAAAATATTGACAGTAGAAAACAAGAACGCAAATCCAAAGATTATAACATCGATATAGTTTTGGTATTCTGTTAGCATAGAAACAAGACATTTTAATTTTGAGGATTAAAATGATTGATGTCTCTTCTCGAAAATGACGGATTTGTTGTCATTTTCCCAGAAAACAACAGCTGATTTGCTTTGCAGATGCATAATTACCATTTTAGTTTCAGGAAGTTCTTCTTCTTCTTCATTTTCACTTTGTATAATTGTGTCCTCTTCAGCAATTTCAAGGTCACTTTCATTATCGCAATCCATTTCTACTTGGTTGTTGAGACGTTTTATGTATCGAGAATGAGCTATCAAAAGACTACTGCTCATTTCTAAGAACATATTAGATTCTGTAGATAAAAATCGGCTATAGGCCTAGAATTATATGTAGTCTATGAAATATCCTATCAATAATTTAACAGATGATAGAGCATATTCAAGAACTTGAAATACAAATGATGAAATCATGAAGTTGAGGATGAGATGAACATATTTCTCGGACGAATAAAACAGTAAAGAAGCTTTTGATACGAGAAGAATCGAGAATAGGTCTCAGATTTTCATTGGTGAGACTCAAATATTATACTTCATATTTATCATTTGCTTATCACATATATAAAAACACATCTATCGCATTTGTATGGCAACAATACATTTCAGATCCGATACTATACACAATGTAGAAATATATTCTATAAATAAATAGATTTACGCAACCTATACAACAAAAAAGACTAACTAATACTCGAACATCCACATTTATTATTTTATTAGATTTTCCTAAGTATCTAAACGATATAACTAACATTCGTTGTTTCGATTTAAATATATATTTTTTATGCAGTATTCCTTTCTTGAGTTCTTCAGTACAATAGAGACCGTAAAATTTCAATATATGTAACCATCACCGAGACAACACCTCGTCAGTCGTCGGCGTCCCTCCGGTCCACCACTCCAGACTCGAGCTGCCACATTTTTATTTGACCTTGCAAACAGAATCACAAAAGGCATTAACATTCAGTCAAGAAGCAATATCTGAACAGCAATATTAGAATTTCAAAAAATATTTCATATCAAATTTTGATTATCTAATAACAGATTCAGATTTCCCATACTCGATTACCTTCGATCAAACTTTATGGAAAATCGGAATTTCATCCGTTGATACCACCACAGCTGGAGAATACCAACATCGAAAATTTGAAAATCTGACTTCAGATTCGGATTCCCCTACCCCGATTACCTAGGGTCCAACTTTCTTCCAACCCTCAATGATCAACTATTGCTTAGCTTACTCAAGCTGAAATCTGATTGGTTTGGGCAAGGGGGGAAATAGCGGACTTGAAGTAAAAAAGTAGTTTAAAGTAGAAAAGTGGTTCGAAGTATCGAGAAGTATGACAAAGTAGAATAAAGTATTTAAAAGTCGTCCAAAGTACTTTGAAAGTACAATGA
>Ga0209914_1001534_pt1 | contig 23082 bp, 37 predicted proteins | sample ThiBiot_500_plan_FD_183949 | JGI IMG/M metagenome (GOLD analysis project Ga0209914, IMG submission 183949) | Wastewater bioreactor microbial communities from Cape Town, South Africa - Thiocy_cont_500_plan (SPAdes) | ecosystem: Engineered > Bioreactor > Thiocyanate-remediating > Anaerobic-Aerobic...
AAAAAAATGAGATTTTTTTTCCTTTTTTTTCTCTAATCTTGTCATTTTTCAAACCCGTAATAATATTCAACTGATAAAAGTTTAGTTTATTCTAGAAAATCAAATGGCTAGTTTCTTTCGCGGACCATTTCAATCGTCACCTTTTCAACAGGCTATCGAAAAGGTAACCGATGAAAATCAACCGGCTGAAGATTGGTCGTTAATTATGCGAATTTGCGATCATGTTGTTCAAAGTGAAGAAAGGTATTCTCATTGTCGTATTTTTATTTTTTGTTTATTCAAAATTTTTCAATTTAATTCAGTGCAAAAGAAGCAATGAAAGGTATTCGTAAACGTTTACAGCAAACTCCTGTCAACAAAGGATGGAATACAATTGCGTATACATTAACTGTAAACGAGTTTTTGATAGAATAAAAACAAAACAAAAGAAATTAACTTTGCGTTTTAGTTGTTGGAAGCGTTGACGAAAAATTGTGGACGAGTTTTTCATCTTCAATTGACACAAAAAGATTTTTTGAAAGAATTAAAAAATATTATCGCACCAAAAAATAATCCACCACCACATATTCAAGATAAAATTCTCGGTTTAATCCAAGTAAAATGATTTTTAAGAAAAAATTAATTCATCGATTTATTTCTTCAGACTTGGGCATTGGCATTTCGAAATGATCCAGAATTGCGATCAATCGAACAATTCTATGAAGAGTGCAAACAACAAGGTCTCGAATTTCCACCAGCAGAATCCGAAACGACAATCAAAGCAGCTGTACCTGCTTCTGTAAAATTTCGTTTAGCTTTCTCGAACTAAAAACTTATCGATTTTTATTCAATCTAGGGAACCCTCGAACGTCCAACACGACAAACGTCTCATCCAGGTGTAAACCTTCCTACAGTTCAAGTAATAATTCAGAAATTTACCTTTCGATTTCTTTCTAATCGAATTCTCTTCTAGCCTCGAGCACATTCGAATGCATCAGGTCAACCGGGCGTTCTTCGACAAATGACACCCGATCAATTGGCTAAATTACGTAGTGAACTGGATGTTGTTCAAACAAATGCCCAAGTTTTCGGCGAAATGTTAATTACACTTCAACCAGGCGAAGAACATCCCGAAGATTTGCAATTTTTAATCGTAAGAAGCACGAAAATCTTTCTTTTCTAGTTTTGTTTTTTCTAAATTTAATCCCGAAGGACTTAAATAAAACATGTCAACAAATGCAATCACGTATCGTCGAATTACTATCTCAAGTAGCAATCGATGACATCACTGGTAAATACGATTAGTTTGTAAACGAAAAATATTTTCGTTGTTCTAGTCGATCTTTTACGTTATAATGATGAATTTAATAATTCATTTAAAACTTTCGAAAACTATATGCAAGAACGTGAACGACGCGTCGGACCACGGCAATTTAATCAAGCAGCTGCAGCAGCTACATCACAAAATGTTATTTCGTTTTCACCAACGTCAACAACTACTAAAGTATGAACTTGTTTTTTAATTAATATAAATCGTTAAATAATTCTTTTTCTCTAGCCTTTATCTCCACCAAAGAATCAAGATAATGAACCTGCGTTAATCAAATTCGACGATGATTCATCAAGTTTAGCAACTAATCTACGAAATACACGTTAGCATTTTATTTTCACGAGTCTTTCTTCTTTTTAAAAGAATAAAAACTCTTCTAAATTCAGGTCTTAATTCAACTGAATCTGATGCTGCACCGAAATCTCCTCAACATCAACAATCAACGTAAGAATATTTTTATCGAATTTTGCTTCTTTGAAAAAAATCTTTCTTCTTAAAGAAGACAAATAGACATTCAGTCGTAAGAATAGTGATTTTTGTTGTCAACCTTTTGTCTCTCTCTCTCTTTCATGCAAAAAACGCTATATTTCGTCTGTCTTCACCAAAAAATATCCGTCTCGCGGTTCATTTCAGTGCTTCGGTTACAACTCGTCCTGTTGTCAATACTATGAGTCAACAAGTTGAAAATGATGTTAAAGAAGTCGAAAAATGGTTGAATATTGAAAATACGAATACGGAAAGTTCAACAGATACAACTGATGCTTTCCAACAATTTTTAGAGAAACGTGCATCCACTGTTGTTCCCGATGAGTCTGCTGCTGATGATCAACAATCTCAATTTCAAATTCCTCAACCAGCAAATAACAATCCAAACGCTTAAAAAAGCAATTCGAATGTATATTTAAACACACATACAAAACCAAACAAACAATTTTTCTTCATTTTCATTCTTTTCCTAAACAGTATTTTATGTTTATTCTGACGATAAAAACGGACTAAAAAATGACTAAATAAACTAGCTTCAAAAGAAAGCAAGAGCTTCTTTTTTTTTATCGGTGTCTTTTTCGTTTATCGGTAAACAGAGGTGCAACTTGCCTTTTTGTACTTGTGTATTATTTTATCTTGCCATATTCGTTTGATGTTGTTGTTTTTCATCGTCAATTTATAGCACAATAAACACGTATATATATATACATGTATTTCTAAACACCATGCACACCGTTTTTTGTATTGAAGTTGATAAACAAGTAAGCGATATGAATTCTTAGGTTTTCAATCAATCAAATCTCAAGGTATGCATAGATAAAAATAATTGATTTTGAGGTATTTGATGGTATTTTTTGATTGTAGAATGCCAGTGAAGATTTATCACGATACTGATGCCGATGTGAGTATTGTACAGAATAAAACAGTGAGTTTTATTGGCTACGGAAATCAAGGTCGAGCTCAAGCTTTAAATTTACGTGATAGTGGAGTGAAAAATATTGTTATCGGAAATATCGATGATGATTATGCGAAACAAGCGTGTAAAGATGGATTTAATCCAGTTAGTATCGAAGAAGCTGTCCAACAAGGTGATATTCTCATGTTACTAATACCCGACGAAGATCAACAAACTGTTTGGAATGAAAAAGTTCGAAATAATATCAAACCAAACACGACACTCGTCGTTGCAAGTGGATATAATATTGCGTTTAATCTTCTCGAATTACCTGATGACATGGATGTTGTCATGGTCGCACCGCGAATGATCGGTGCCGGTGTTCGAGATCGTTATGTGCAAAACATTCCTTATCCGTGTTTTGTCTCTGTCGAACGTGATCCAAGTGGAACGGCCTTAGCAACGTGTCTATCGATTGCCTTTGCTATTGGCGCGACACGTGGCAACGGTGCTGTTAGTTCATCATGTCGAGAAGAAGCAGGAATTGATTTATTTGCCGAACAGGCAATCTGGCCGGAGATCATGGCGATATTTCGTGAAGGTTATAATGTTTTACATGAAGCTGGTTTTTCTGACGAAGCTATTCTATTCGATATGTTTATTAGTAAGGAGCCAGCTGAGATCTTCGAACGTGCGGCTGATGAAGGTTTTGTTAAACAATTGAAATATCATTCGCGTACGAGTCAATATGGACAATTGTCGACATTGAATCGTCACGATGGCAAAGATATTCGAGAGAAATTTCAGCGAATTCTTCATGAAAATATTCTCTCAGGTAAATTCGCTCAAAAATGGTCGAATACACAATGGGCAGCTGAAGCATTAGCTAAAGAATGGCAAGAAGTTGAAAACGCACCGATTGTTCAAGCTGATCAACGTGTTCGAGAAGTTCTTCAACCTGATCAAAAGAAATAAATTTAAAAAGCAAAACGATATTACCTTCATTTTTCATTTATTTTATGATTTCAATAAAGAATCTTATCTAATCAATTGAATTTTGTATTCTAGATAAAAATCATGTCGAAAGATCAGATTCGTCGAATATTTCTTGGTTTAGGCCTTTGCTTTTTTCTTTCGATTAGCTTTCTACTATTTGGGTATGTGATTAACAATCGAACTAAACTCGCATCTATCTATTCGAATCTTCTCTAGAAAAATACATCTGATTCTCTTCATTCTCTTGATTGGATTTAGTTATAAATTAACCGATTATTATCTGTATGTTGTTTTATTAATCCATTTTGTTTGTATATATATATATATATATACATACTTAGATTAACTGCTAATAATCCGAGTAAAACATTTAATTGTTGGCCTAATTTAGTTATCTTGTTCGATGGACATAAAGTAAATAGATTTTTTTTAAGATTGAAGAAAAACGATTTTCGAGAATTTAAAATTAGAATTCAAAAGATGAACTTCAACAAAAACAAGTGTAATTACTAACTTTCTTTTAAATTTTATTTGAAAACAAACGTTTAACAATAATTCTAGTGCAAATTCGAGTTATATAAAAAAAAATCCATGGATTCATTTGATGATCTCAAAAAAACTCGATACTGCTCTTGACGAAGTAGATCAATTATTGAAATCAAATAAAAATTCGCACATTTATTTTCTAGTTTTGCTGTCTATGCCTGCGTGATTATGTCTATCCTTGGCTATTGTAAATAATCCACATTTTTTTCTATTTGATCTATTTGATTTTTTTTGTAGAACTGTAACACATGATGACAGTCTTGTTCATGAGATTAAATATGTCATTCGACATCTTCTATCGACTATTGTTCGTCGTTTACAAAATGTAGATCGAAATCATTGATTGACTAAAGCGATTTTAATTTGTCTTTTTTTTGTTTCTGTATTCAGACGGATGTCAATGGTTTTATTTTAAATCGTTTATTTCCTTTGCTATTTCAAACATGCCATCGTTACATCCAAACACGAGAAACATTATCAACAACAGATTCAGCAGAATTTCTTCGTCAAATGTATAAAAGTGATCTTCATCTAGCGTTATACAATCGTCGAACAGAGCTGAAATATTTAAAAGAACTTCTTGTCGATTTATTGTCAATTCTCACTTCAAAATCTCTCTCGGAATACAAAGGATCACGTCATTTTCTTCGTGAACTATTCGCTTGTCAAATATGTATTCAAGGAATCGATAATTTCTGTCGGCCAGAGACAATCAATCGTTTATTCCATTTATTTTTCACTACACTCAATCAACCATCATCATCATCATCATCGAATGAAATCTCTTCGAATCTATCGGAATCATCTGTTGAAATTCTCTCACATTTCTGTGCTATGAATGGTCAATTACATAAAAATCATCTCGCTCTTGAACTTACTGATGTTATGTATGAAAAAGAATTGATGAGTCAATTTAGTCGAGTCTTAGATCGGCATGGTTCAGTGGGTTTATTGAGCATCTATTTATCATTAACAGACTTTCTTAATGATATTCCATTAGCATCAGATTTACTAGTTCGAAAGAAGATCTATCAACGTTTAAAACATATCGATGAACGATATTTAAATCCTCATCTATCGGATACATACATACTTATATCAAATCCACGTGATCCAAATGATCAATTGATCAATAAAGTCAAACATTTAATCTATCATGATTTACAAGAGAGTATTGAACATGAAGGAACATTCGATGTACAACAAGCATTTACACTTCTATCGAAATTTCATTGCAAAGTTTATGAATTAATCGAAGAGAGATACCAACGAGAATTCGTGCATAGTGACGAACATTTCTATTACGTTTGTGGAAAACGTATGGATTCACCAGATTATCGAACATTCGATCAGAGGTATGTGGAATAAACGCATACGATAAACAAATGTCTATCTTTTCATGCAGTTTCGATGAAATTGCATTAGATTTTATTCAGATTGATGAGATAAGGTTTGAATACATATATAATCTCGGTGTTGTAATTATTTCTCTCTATCGTATTTATTTAGTTTCTAATAAATGAAAATATTTTTCATTGAATTAATTTAACTTTCTGTCGTATTTAGAAATCCAATTCGACAAGATTCAATTAAACATTATACAACAACTTCGTATCAAGGTAAATTCTTGTCAATTGCGTTTCGTAATTTGTCGATTGGCATTTAGAAATGGAAGACAAAGATGATGGACATTTGAAATGTCCCGATGATACGACAAGTATCAGTAGTACGAGTGTATGTTTTCATAGGTTTTGTTTGAAAGAACGAAGTCTCGTGTAAAATTCTAGTCAAACGATGAACGTGATTTGAGTACATGGGGCGTACATATCGATCATGTTGAGGAATTGAAAGAGAATCAAAATTCTAACTCGAAATATTTGGCATTTATTATCGAAGTTCAACGAGTCGAATCAACAAATGGTAGAGCTTTGTTTGCTATTTTCCGCTAAAATACTTAAATTTTTCCCTTCTTCAGATCATTCATCGATCAATGATGAAGGACCACGCGGAATAGTTGCAAGGTAATATCGACATTCTCCGTTTTTTTTTCTTCTTCTCATATTGATAAAATGTTGTATGTTTAGACGTTATCAAGATTTCTATTTATTAGAACAAAAATTAACTGAATTTCATGGGATTTTCTATGATGCTCGTTTGCCTACTCGACGATCGGCATCACAAGCTAAAAATCTCGAATTTCTTGATTCGATTAAGGAAGATTTTGAAAAATTTCTTCGCGTAAATACATTTTTTCTTTTCTCACACTCTCAAAAAATATCTCATTTTAGCATCTAGTTTCTAAGCCAACCTTGCGTACGAGTGAATTACTCTTCAATTTTCTCACTCAGCCCGATGAATTTACTCTGCCGAACGGAGAAATTATTCTAACTAAAATGTTCAAAGTTGTACCACGAGCATTACGAATTGAAGTAGATTGATTTAGCAAATAAATAAACGATATACACGTCTATCTTTTCGTTTTATAGAAAGGACAATCACTTGAACCATTTTTAATTTCTCTATTGAATTTTATTGAACCAGCTAAACCGAAAGCCACACAATCAGCTCCGAGTTTCAATGATATTATTGAAGAAAAAGTTCGATTGAAATTTTTATTCACTTATCGATTTTCGATTTCTTTTAATTTAGTTAAAAACTTCAATCTATGGAAATAATGCGGATATAAGCGAACCTTTCTTTGATCCGATAAATATTGAGAATGACAAAGACGAAGCAGATAACCTTGACACAACTTATGATCATCTAAATTTTCTAAGTACTTAACAAAAAAGATCTTTCAATAAAACTCATTTTCTTCTATTCTTAGTTCAACAAGTTTTTTCCAAATCAATGATTATCAACAATCTATTAAACTTCTTGCGTATACCATTTCGAAACACATTTAATACATTTTTTTCCAGTTATATGGAGAATAAACTTGATGATGTACTGAATGATGAAGAGAATACGATTGCGATAATTCGTTCACTTCAAGAAATCCTCTTTCCAGATACTGTCATGGAACCAAAGTAGACGTTTCTTTTTTATGCTGAGAAAAAGGTTTAATGTTATGGAAATGTTTTAGGTCAGTAGAACAAATCAGTTTTGAAGATGTGATTGCAGCTGCAAATCAATTCATTCCAAGTTAATATGAAAATAAAATCGATCTTGTATATGACTTTTGTTTAGATACAATGAAAGTCATTTTTGGCAGATCAAATGTAGAGAATGGTCTACAGATACTTTTACAACATTTTCAAGATCCTTTACTGAATAAACAAGTAGATTTATTTGATTACGTTCGATAAGATTTTGACGATCTATTATTTTTTAGTTATTCTATACAATTCTTGACGAAATTATTTTTGAACTCTTTCCAGAATTACAAGCCAATTTTATTACATCCCGAACAAATACAATGACAACATAGAATGATTTTTCTTTTTTGTTTAGTTTGAATGAACAAATATTGCACAGTGACTAAAATATTTTCTTTCCCACAAATAATACATTCCTATAATCTCGATTAAATTTTTCTCATTGTTTTCAACGATCAAACAAACAAAAATTCTAATATCATTGTAGATAGGCTGACCGTTCAATAGAAAAATGCACTTCTCCTTTGTTGTGAGCACTGTTCTTTCGTTTGCATACATTGTGACATTTGTTTCCACACAACAATGTACTCCAAGTTCTGATGTGGCTCGTTTCGATTGCTTTCCAGATGCTAATCTATCCCAACAAGCATGTGAAGCAAGAGGATGTTGTTGGAAACCAGCTTCTCAAATATATAATTTGAATGATCCAGGTGTTCCATTTTGTTTCTATCCATCGGATTTTCCGACATATCAAGTCACATCAAATCAAAGTACAGATTTCGGTCAACGCTTTCGAATTGTTAAATCAAAAACTACTTATATGCCAAATGAGATTCTTGATTTGACTGTCGATCTCATTTATGAGACAGCACAAAGACTTCGAATTAAAATCTATGACACAGCGAATAAGCGATATGAAGTCCCACTTGATGTCCCTGTTGTTGAAAAGAAAGCAGATTCGACAGACTATGATATTTCAGTAAAATCGAATCCATTTGCTATTATTGTCACTCGAATATCAACAGGAGCTACGTTGTAAGTGCTCGTAATATGCTATGATTTGCTCTCTTGCTCGACTAAATATGGATGAGTTCTGTAATAGGTTTGATACAAGTGCATCACCATTGATCTATGCAGATCAATTTATTAAGTTTTCAAGTCGATTATCGAGTCCATTTCTTTATGGTCTCGGCGAACATGAACAGCCACTTTTGTTGAATGTAACAGCTGAATGGAAACGATTGACATTCTGGACACGGGATGTCGGCCCTCATCCTGATACGAATTTATATGGTTAGCAATATTGATCTTGTAACTAGTCGTATCATCTATAAATCATTTCATGTAGGTGTTCATGCATTTCATGCCAATATTGAGACGGGTTCAGCCGGTCAAGTCAATGTTCATGGACAATTTTTGTTGAATTCGAATGCTATGGATGTTGATATTCAGCCATTGCCTGCACTTACTTATACCACTGTTGGCGGTATCATTGATTTATATGTTTTTACAGGACCTACTATACAAGATGTTGTTCAACAATATTGGGATGTCATTGGTGTAAGATAACTATATAAAGAAATGAGAAATATAGCTGAGATCACATTCAATCTTGTAGAAGCCAATGTTACCACCATATTGGTCACTTGGATTTCATTTATGTCGTTGGGGATATAACTCAATCGAAAATCTAACAGAAATCATTCAAGTATCATTCATGCTCGAACTGTTTAAAAATGAATTGATTGACTTTATATTTGCTTTTTCATTCGCAATCAATAGAGAAATCATGATGCTGAATTTCCTATCGATGTTCAATGGACAGATATCGATGTGATGTCGAATCTACTTGATTTCACGTATGCTAAAGATCGTTTCAATGGATTACCAGATCTCATTCGTAAATTTCATGAAGAAGGAAAACATTATGTAAACATTATCGATCCTGGTATTAGTTCAACTCAACCAGTTGGCTCATATGTACCATTTGATGAAGGATTAAAACGAAATGTTTTCATTAAAAAATTTAATTCCACAGAACCGATCATTGGAGTTGTGAGTGATTTCGAATGCGTAATGCTCTTTCATATCAAATAACTGTATCTTCGATTAGGTTTGGCCAGGTGAAACAGCATTTCCTGACTTTACTCATCCGAATGCAACTGAATGGTGGACTGATATAGCTGCTGCTTATCATGATATTGTTCCATTTGATGGAATGTGGATTGTGAATATTATTATTCTTTTTTTCTACGAACAAAAGCTATATTTGTATTTCTTTCATTTTAAAAGGATATGAATGAACCATCAAATTTCGGTAGTGGATCTGTGAATGGATGTACAACAAGTCCTTTAGATAACCCACCATTCATTCCTCGTATGTTTTTCTTTTCTATAATTATATAATACGTATACATATATCTGACTATGAACAGATGTACTTGGTGATAAACTTCAAGATAAAACACTCTGTCCTTCTGCTCAACAATATCTATCGTCGCATTATAACTTACATAGCATGTTTGGTTTCTTTGAATCGAAAGCATCGAATGCGTACGTCATCTTTAGTGTAACAGTCTGTGATATTTCATACGATCGCTTCTGTCTGTAGAGCTATGACAAAGATTCGTAATAAGCGCCCATTTGTTCTATCACGATCAACTTTTGCAGGCTCTGGTAAATACACAGCACACTGGACAGGTGACAATGATGCCAATTTCGGTGACTTAGCCTGGTCAATTCCAAGTCAGTATTACTGCCGATGTCAGCGACAATACCATTCATTTTTATAATTGTCTTTTAGCTATTTTACATTTCAATATGTTCGGTATTGTCAATGTCGGTGCCGATATCTGTGGTTTTGGTGGTGAAACAACAGAAGAATTATGCACAAGATGGATGCAATTAGGTGCTTTCTATCCATTTATGCGAAATCATAATGTTATCAATGCCAAAGTATAATTCCAGCGGATTCTACCTAAATAAACAGAAATATTCAATGTTTTCTTTCTTTTTTAATGAAATAGGCTCAAGATCCTGCAGCATTTTCATGGGAAGCACAACAAATCATGAAACAAGCATTAGTTATGCGATACTCTCTTGCTCCTTACTGGTACACTTTATTCTATCAAGCAAATACCATTTCAACAACTGTTGTTCGACCACTTCTTTTCGAGTAATTCACTTCCCTTTTCAACTCTCTCTCTCTCTATATATATATATATACGTATGTAGATTTACGAATGATCCAAATACTTTCAATATCGACAAACAATTCTTAGTTGGTTCAGCAATTCTGGTTTCTCCAAATCTATTCTCAGTAAATTATTCGTATTTTAAAGAGTGTAACTCTATCTTTATTTTCATTCATAGAATGTCAGTACAGTGAATGCTTATATTCCACAAGGTGTCTGGTATGAATTTCCTTCAGGTGTTCAAGTCACAACTGTTGGTCAATTCGTTAATTTGGATACACCCATCGAGAAAATAAATGTTCATGTTCGTGGAGGATATATCATTCCCATGCAAATTCCTGGTGAAAATCTTATTCTTGGTCGTGGTAATCCATTTCAATTACTTGTTGCACTTTCATCAACTGGTACTGCCAGTGGTAATCTTTATTGGGATGACGGAGATTCTCTTGGTACGGTGAAGATTTTTTCATTGTGAATTCTTTTTCTAATTACATTGATTTAGATTCAGTCGAAAGTAAAAAATTCAACTATTTTGAATTCAGTGTTGCATCTACAGTACGTTTGATTGATAGATTACAATGTTTTGCTAATTTTTGTTTGTATATGCGAATAGAATACATTGACGATCAGAGCTGTAGTTGGTAACTATAAAGATCAACCAAGTGTCTTAGGTTTAGTTAAAGTACTTGGTGTTAATCAAACCGTAACAGGTGTAACTGTCAATGGCAAATCGTATTCAAACTTCCTCTACAATATTCCAGATAAGGTATTAGTTATATTTAATGAGAAATGTTAAAAGTTATTTGATATAATTACAGATTTTATTGATATACGGTCTTGACTTAAACATGATTGCTGAACCAAGTCAAACAATTCAATGGACGACATCCTATTAATACTAAAATTTGCTTCCTTTTATTAATTTTCTAACATAGTGATCCCTTTTCAATAAAAAGCTTTAATCTAATCGTGTGTTTTAATTTCTAGATAAGCATGCGATATTTACAGGAAGCTATTCTATTCTTGAGTCTTATTTGTTGTGTATTTACTCAACAATGTGCTGAACCAACGGAGGTTGCTCGTTTCGATTGCTATCAAGAAGGCAATGCTACTCAACAGAAATGTGAAGCAAGAGGATGTTGTTGGAAACGACCTTCTCAAATATCTAATTTGAATAGTCCAGGTGTTCCACTTTGTTTCTATCCATCAGATTTTCCGACATATCAAGTCACATCAAATCAAAGTACAGATTTCGGTCAACGATTTCGAATTGTTAAATCAAAAACTACTTATATGCCAAACGATGTTCTTGATTTAACGGTCGATCTCATTTATGAGACACAGCAAAGACTTCGAATTAGAATCTATGACACAGCGAATAAACGATATGAAGTCCCACTTGATGTCCCTGTTGTTAAAAAGAAAGCAGATTCGACAGACTATGATATTTCAGTAAAATCGAATCCATTTGCTATTATTGTCACTCGAAAGTCGACTGGTACTGTTCTGTGAGTGAATAGCTCCGAGATGAATAGATCTTGTGTGTACGACAAAGTTGTTATTTAGATTCGATTCGAGTGTTGCACCATTGATCTATGCAGATCAATTTATTAAATTTTCAAGTCGATTATCGAGTCCACTTTTGTATGGTCTCGGAGAACAACAACAGCCATTATTGATTAATGTAACATCTGATTGGAAAAGAATAACATTGTGGACACATGGTCACATACCAGCTGCTAATACAAATCTTTATGGTTATCAAATTTTCACTGAATATTCTAAGAAATATAAGGATGATTTTCGTAGGCGCTCATCCATTTCACATCAATTTAGAAGTGAGCAAAAAGAATCAGATAGATGCACATGGTCAATTTTTCTTGAATTCAAATGCAATGGATATAGATCTTCAACCATTACCTGCACTTACTTATACCACAATAGGTGGTATTATTGATTTATATATTTTTACAGGACCAACAATGGAAAATGTGATTGAGCAGTATTGGACTATTGTTGGAGTGAGTTTCTCGTCTAAATAGGGTTTCATCATGATTGAGTATTTCGAGTTAGAAACCAGCATTGCCACCCTATTGGTCACTTGGATTTCATCTTTGTCGTTATGGATATAAAACTATAGAAAACTTAAAAGCAACAATACAAGTATGCTAATTTGATAAATGATCAAATAATTTGCTTATATGTATATATGTTCATCAAAGAGAATGCATGATGCTGATTTTCCGTTTGATGTCCAATGGACTGACATTGATGCTATGTCAGCTCATCTTGACTTTACTTATGATAATCAAAGTTTTTATGGATTAGGAGAACTTGTTCGACAGTTACAATCTGAAGGAAAACACTATGTAAACATTATTGATCCTTGTATTAGTTCAAATCAATCTATCGGATCATATCCTCCGTATGATGAAGGTCTAAAACAAGGTATATTCATTAGAAAATTCAATAGTACAGATCCAATTGTTGGAGAAGTAAAACTTTTCACGAGATTTTCATTAAATGAAAACATGTTCGTTCAATAAGGTATGGCCAGGTCAAGCAGTATACCCAGATTTTACACATCCTAATAGTACACAATGGTGGACACAAATGGCTGCAGAATTTCATCGAAAAGTCCCATTCGATGGAATGTGGCTAGTAATTATTTGTAAATAGATTATTCTTTCTAATGGATTTACTGCTTTGTAGGATATGAATGAACCAGTTAATTTTGTAGCCGGATCAGTCAATGGATGTACCATTAATCCTTTGGATAATCCACCATTTACTCCGCGTAGATAAATCAATTTGATCATACTATTGCAAATAAAAGATACTTTCAATATAGATGTGGATGGTAAAACAATTCTCTATAGAGCAGTATGTCCTTCTGCTCAACAATATTTATCTCAACATTACAATCTTCATAATATGTATGGTTACTTTGAATCACAGGCGTCGAACATGTAACTTCAATTTCATGCACATCCGTATATAAATATACAATTATTCTTTATAGTGCGATGACATCCATTCGTCAGAAGAGACCATTCGTTTTATCACGTTCAACATACGCCGGATCTGGTAAATATACGGCACATTGGACAGGTGATAATAGTGCTACATTCGATGAATTGCATGCTTCCATTCCAAGTAAAGTATCATTGTTTGAGATCTGTGCAATTTCTTAACAAATTATTCACATTTCAATAGCCATTCTAAGTTTCAATATATTTGGTGTTGTCAATGTCGGTGCCGATATCTGTGGTTTTGAGCATGATACAACCGAAGAACTATGTACAAGATGGATGCAAATGGGTGCTTTTTATCCATTTATGCGAAATCACAATGATTATGCAGCAAAAGTACACAATTCTATCCATTTTCATTTCTTTCTTGAGAAAATAATCGCATTTCAATAATAATAGGATCAAGATCCCGCAGTATTTTCATGGGAAGCACAACAAATCATGAAACAGGCTGTACTCATGAGATATTCCCTTGCTCCTCATTGGTACACTCTATTCTATCAAGCAAATACCATTTCAACAACTGTTGTTCGACCACTTCTTTTCGAGTAATTCACTTCCCTTTTCAACTCTCTCTCTCTATATATATATATATGCGTATGTAGATTTACGAATGATCCAAATACTTTCAATATCGACAAACAATTCTTAGTTGGTTCAGCAATTCTGGTTTCTCCAAATCTATTCTCAGTAAATTATTCGTATTTTAAAGAGTGTAACTCTATCTTTATTTTCATTCATAGAATGTCAGTACAGTGAATGCTTATATTCCACAAGGTGTCTGGTATGAATTTCCTTCAGGTGTTCAAGTCACAACTGTTGGTCAATTCGTTAATTTGGATACACCCATCGAGAAAATAAATGTTCATGTTCGTGGAGGATATATCATTCCCATGCAAATTCCTGGTGAAAATCTTATTCTTGGTCGTGGTAATCCATTTCAATTACTTGTTGCACTTTCATCAACTGGTACTGCCAGTGGTAATCTTTATTGGGATGATGGTAATTCAATCGGTATGTTTTTTTTCATTCTTTTACACCAGGTGTGTTTATCTAAGATTATAGATCCAATTGGAACAAACATTTACAACTATTTCGAATTCAATGTTACTTCAGCTGTAAGTTTAACATTCTTTTTTTATTCATTTTTATAGTTTCTTTTTGTGACGATAATAGAATACATTGATAATCAATGGTTTGAAAATAAATTATAAAGATTCACCAATGATGTTAGGTATAGTGAAAGTATTTGGTGTGAATAAACCGGTGAGTGATGTTAATGTGAATGGTAAATCCTATTCAAATTATTTATACAATGCTGCTGATAAAGTAAGTATTTCTTATGCTTCGAGAAATGAGTTTGTTTTTTTATGATTGAAAATGTAGGTTTTGGTTATATATGGTTTAGATTTGAATTTATTATCAGAACCAAGACAAATAATACAGTGGACAACTTAATAGTATTTCTTTCATCGATTTTTAATAGCACTATCATTTCTGACATAACTCTATTGTCTTTGAAGAAACTTATTTAATTTATAATTTCTAGACATAAGTTTTTTAATAAGCAGAATGGGTCGATTATCATTTATACTCAGTATATTTTGCTTTGTAACATACACCTACGGTCAACAATGTAGTCAACCATCGGAAGTTGCTCGGTTCGATTGTTATCCAGAAGGAAATGGTACAATACAAACTTGCGCAGCAAGAAAATGCTGCTGGCAAGTACCAACTACATATGAAATTGCTCTAGGCAATGCCACTGTACCTTCTTGCTATTTTCCATCAGATTTTCCAACATATCAAGTAACTTCGAATCAAAGTACAGATTTCGGTCAACGATTTCGAATTGTTAAATCGAAAACTACTTATATGCCAAACGATGTTCTTGATTTAACGGTCGATCTCATTTATGAGACACAGCAAAGACTTCGAATTAGAATCTATGACACAGCGAATAAACGATATGAAGTCCCACTTGATGTCCCTGTTGTTAAAAAGAAAGCAGATTCGACAGACTATGATATTTCAGTAAAATCGAATCCATTTGCTATTATTGTCACTCGAAAGTCGACTGGTACTGTTCTGTGAGTGAATAGCTCCGAGATGAATAGATCTTGTGTGTACGACAAAGTTGTTATTTAGATTCGATTCGAGTGTTGCACCATTGATCTATGCAGATCAATTTATTAAATTTTCAAGTCGATTATCAAGTCCACTTTTGTATGGTCTTGGTGAACATAAACAAGCCTTGTTAATGAATGTCACCACCGATTGGAAAAAATTAACATTCTGGGCACGTGATATTCATCCATTACCGGACACAAATCTATATGGTTTGTAGTCTGTAAAATTTTGAAATACGTAGATAATGACGATTTTACACTTGTCATCATAGGTGATCATGCGTTTTTTATTAATCTCGAATTCAACAATGCTTATCAAACAGATGTACATGGGCAATTCTTCTTGAATTCCAATGCGATGGATATTGACATTCAACCGTTACCTGCTCTAACCTATACGACAATTGGTGGTATCATTGATTTGTATATTTTCACAGGTCCTACAGTACAAAATGTCGTCGAACAATATTGGGATATCATTGGCGTAAGTTCCAACTATACAGAAAAGCAATTCGTTTTTCAATACTGATTTTAGAAACCAGCATTACCTCCGTTTTGGTCGCTTGGATTTCATCTGTGTCGATGGGGTTACAACACAATGCGGAACTTAACAGATCTCATTAAAGTAGTCGAAGATTGATTATAATTAGATAGATGAAATATGTACTTTTCGCATTGTTTTGATATAATTAAGAGAATGCATGATGCTGACTTTCCCTATGATGTTCAATGGACTGATATTGACGTTATGTCAAATCATCTTGATTTCACTTATGACAATATTAGTTTCAATGGATTTCCTGAACTAATCAAAGGATTACGATCACAGGGAAAACATTATGTTAATATCATTGATCCAGGAATCAGTTCAACACAACCAGCTGGTTCTTATGCTCCATTTGATGAAGGTTTGAAACGAGGAATATTCATCAAGAAATATAATTCTACTGATCCAATTATTGGCAGAGTAACGAATATATTATTTTTTTTAAAATTAACATCAATGAACTAAAAGGTTTGGCCTGGTCTAACAGCATTCCCTGATTTTACGCATCCAAATGCAATAGAATGGTGGACTGAGATCGCAGCTTCATATCAACAAATTGTTCCATTTGACGGAATGTGGCTTGTATAATAACTGTTTTCAATTTTAGTTCTCCATAGATTTTCTTTGTACTTTCTTAGGATATGAATGAGCCATCAAATGGTGTTTCTGGATCCGTTGATGGCTGTACAAATACTTCCTTTGACAATCCTCCATTTACTCCACGTAAGTGATTCTTTCATCTCAATGTGCATCAATTCAATATCGTATTAGATGTACTCGGTGGACAACTATATAGTGCTACATTATGTCCATCTGCTCAACAATATCTATCATTACACTATAATTTACATAGCATGTTCGGATATTTTGAATCACAAGCATCAAATATGTATGTTTTCTTTTTTGTTTCTACAATTTTGAGAGTGAATGTTATTATAATGTAAATATTTCAGAGCTATGACAAAAGTTCGTAATAAACGACCATTTATCTTATCTCGCTCGACATTTGCTGGTTCCGGCAAATATACAGCACATTGGACTGGTGATAATAGTGCTACGTTCGTTGATCTTTACTCATCAATTCCTAGTCAGTAGTGATACGAAGAGAGAGTTATAAAGATAGATCGTTTTTGAGTGTATTTTAGCTATTTTAAGTTTTAACATGTTTGGCGTGGTGAATGTTGGAGCTGATATATGTGGTTTTGGCGGTGATACAACAGAAGAACTGTGCACGAGATGGATGCAATTGGGTGCTTTCTACCCATTTATGAGAAATCATAATTCAATTCATGCTAAAGTAATCAATCAACTTTTCCAGAATCATACAAAAGCATATCATTTATCCGTTCAGAATCAAGATCCAGCATCGTTTTCATGGGAAGCACAACAGATCATGAAACAAGCACTATTAACTCGATATTCACTTGCACCATATTGGTATACATTATTTTACAAAGCCACAGTGACGTCATCAACTGTTGTGCGACCACTTTTCTTTGAGTAATTCATCCTCCTATATTACTTGCTCTTAATAACTCAACTATATTTCAATAGATATCCAAATGATCCAAATACTTTTAACATTGATCAACAATTCTTAGTTGGTTCATCAATTCTAATTTCTCCCAATTTATATTCAGTAAATGATGTTTATATTACTTTATTTTCTATTATATTTAATTATTTAGAACGTCACTAATGTTAACGCATACATTCCTCAAGATACTTGGTATGACTTTTCAACAGGTGTTCAAGTCACAACTGTTGGTCAATTCGTTAATTTGGATACACCCATCGAGAAAATCAATGTTCATGTTCGTGGAGGATATATCATTCCCATGCAAATTCCTGGTGAAAATCTTATTCTTGGTCGTGGTAATCCATTTCAACTACTTGTTGCACTTTCATCAACTGGTACCGCTAGTGGTAATCTTTATTGGGATTATGGTGATTCAATCGGTATGTTTTTTTTCATTCTTTTACACCAGGTGTGTTTATCTAAGATTATAGATCCAATTGGAACAAACATTTACAACTATTTCGAATTCAATGTTACTTCAGCTGTAAGTTTAACATTCTTTTTTTATTCATTTTTATAGTTTCTTTTTGTGACGATAATAGAATACATTGATAATCAATGGTTTGAAAATAAATTATAAAGATTCACCAATGATGTTAGGTATAGTGAAAGTATTTGGTGTGAATAAACCGGTGAGTGATGTTAATGTGAATGGTAAATCCTATTCAAATTATTTATACAATGCTGCTGATAAAGTAAGTATTTCTTATGCTTCGAGAAATGAGTTTGTTTTTTTATGATTGAAAATGTAGGTTTTGGTTATATATGGTTTAGATTTGAATTTATTATCAGAACCAAGACAAATAATACAGTGGACAACTACTTTTCGAATTTGATTCTGAAATGAATTTAGTCTTTTAATTAAAATATCTTCTCGTACCATACACTGTGGTATAAGATAAAAGTATATTAGTGTTGAGTTTTGATAACACAAAACCGAGTTGTTTATTGTCTTTGCACCACACTCCTTCTCTTATCACTCTCCTTGAATTTTCTGTTTCATATATTTACTCAGTGAAATGTGTTGATGATGAGGAGAGAGAAAACGAGAATTTCGTTTATTTTCTTGTATCAATAGAAAGAAAAAAAGATAGCCGTATAGCTAGTATATATAAACACTAGAACATATTATTTTATTTCGTATAAACTGTAGATATTAGTACTTTTGTTTGTCGAATGATGCAGTTATTATTGGTGGCAAATTTTGCACTGTTCTGTTTGGTTGCTAGTGTTTATACACAACAATGTGATCAAAGTTCAGATGTAGCTCGTATCGATTGTTTTCCCGAAGACGGTGCTTCGCAAGAGAAATGTCAAGCACGAGGATGTTGTTGGCGACCAGCTCTTGAACCGAGAAAACCAAAAAGTTTACATGATGTCAATGTTCCATATTGTTACTATCCATCAGATTATCCATCTTATGAAGTTATGTCAACTCAAGACACCAATTTTGGTCAACGACTATGGCTCTATCGATCAAAATCAACTTATTTACCACATGATATTTTAAATTTAACTGTTGATCTTATTTATGAAACACAACAACGATTTCGTTTTCAAATCTATGATTCATTCTATCAGCGTTATCAAGTTCCTATGAGTGTACCAAAAGTAGATAAGAAAGCAGCCGTCATCGATTACAACGTTGTTGTTAATCCGAAACCATTTTCATTAGTTATCACAAGAAAATCAACCGGAGCTACATTGTAAATCGATTACAATTAGACAAAGATATATGAACGGCTCTTTGCTTTTTATTTAGATTCGATTCAAGTGTTGCACCATTGATTTTTGCCGATCAATTCATCAAAATTTCTACGCGTTTAGCAAGTCCATTAGTTTATGGTCTTGGTGAACATGAAGATCCTCTACTCATGAATTTAACCGATTCATGGAAACGAGTGACATTCTGGGATCGTGATGTTCCACCTACACCAAATACCAATCTTTATGGTAAAGAATTTTCTTTTTTATTTTTCAATAAAAACCAAAATATTTCAATGTAGGTGATCATCCATTTCATATGAATTTGGAATTGAATCAAAGTAGTCAAGTAAATGTTCATGGACAATTTCTTTTCAATTCAAATGCTATGGATGTTGATCTTCAACCATTGCCTGCGCTCACTTATACGACTATCGGTGGTATTCTTGATTTATATGTCTTCTCTGGACCGACTATTGAAAATGTTCTCGAACAATATTGGGATATCATTGGAGTAAGTTCGAATCACGAACGTACGTATTTAAGAAATCTGAAAAATGAATTTAGAAACCAATGTTACCACCCTACTGGTCACTCGGATTTCATCTCTGTCGTTATGGATACAATTCTATTGATAATCTACGAGCAACAATTCAGAGAATGAAGGATGCTGGCTTTCCATATGATGTTCAATGGACAGATATCGATACAATGGATCAACATCTTGATTTTACCTATGATAAAGACAAATTTAATGGTCTACCAGATTTAATTCGTACAATCCAAGCAAATTCTCAGCATTATGTTCCAATTATTGATCCTGGCATTAGTTCAACTCAACCAGCAGGATCCTATCCATCGTATGACGAAGGTATCAAACGAGGTATTTTCATCAAAAAAGCCAACACAGACGATCCAATCATTGGACAAGTTCGTTTTCAACATATCATAGATTTATATTCTTAGTGACACACACATCTATTTTATTTGAAGGTATGGCCCGGTCAGACAGCTTTTCCTGATTTTACTCATCCTAATGCTACGCAATGGTGGACTGATATGGCAGGTGCCTTTCACCAAATAGTACCATTTGACGGAATGTGGATTGTATGTATTTTTTTTGTTGATGATCTTTGATGATGAATTATTTGTCTACGTAGGACATGAACGAACCATCAAACTTTGTTGATGGAGCTGTTGATGGATGTGCTGGAAATAATTTAGATAATCCACCATACACTCCTCGTAAGTGTTCTGTTTTCCATCGATTTAAAAATCGCATTTAATCATGTAGATGTACTTGGTGGATTTCTTGCTTCGAAAACTTTATGTGGATCATCTCGACAATTTCTATCACAACACTATAACTTACATAACATGTATGGTTATTTTGAATCAATCTCGTCCAACGCGTGAGTTTTTCTTTTGTTTGACAATTGAGATGATTCATTTTTCTTCATAGAGCATTGACAACAATTCGTCAAAAACGACCATTTGTCCTCTCACGTTCAACATTTGCTGGTTCAGGTCATTATACTGCTCACTGGACAGGTGATAACTTTGCTTCATTTGACGAACTTCATGCTTCAATTTCAAGTAAGTCTCATTGGTTTCAAAGACAATCTTTCCGGTAAACAATTGTACTTCGTAGCCGTACTCAGTTTTAATATGTTTGGTGTTACACATGTCGGTGCAGATATTTGTGGTTTTCGTGGAGAAACTACCGAAGAATTATGTACACGATGGATGCAAGCTGGAGCATTCTATCCATTTATGAGAAATCACAACGACATCGCTTCGAAAGTAAACTTTTTTTTATTAATTTACTCATTATTTCTTTTTCATTCAATTTTACATATTATAGGATCAAGATCCTGCAGTATTCTCGAAAGATGCACAGCAAAGCATGAAAAGTGCATTACTTATGAGATATACACTTGCTCCGTATTGGTATACACGTCATTATGAAGCAACAACAAATGCTCGAACCATCGTACGACCACTCTTTTTCGAGTAGGATACTTTCATAATTATTCACTGTTCTCATTCTTCATATTCAGATATCCAAATGATCCGAATACATACAACATTGATCAACAATTCTTTGTTGGTCCAGCTATTCTCGTTTCACCCAATATAGTTGCCGTATGTTAAACATATTTCGATTTCAAATGCAAACATAATTCATTTCTACGTATAATTAGGGTGCCAATACTGTTCACGCATACATTCCACAAGATGCTTGGTATCAATTTCCATCAGGAGCACCTCTTTCAACTGTTGGACAATACGTTGACTTGGATGCACCTATTCAAACCATCAATGTTCATGTTCGTGGTGGACACATCATTCCTACTCAAACACCTGGTGACAATCTTATTCTCGGTCGTTCGAATGCATTTCAATTACTCGTTGCACTTTCATCAAATAGTAGCGCACATGGAAATCTCTACTGGGATGATGGTGATTCAATTGGTATGCTTTTCTATTCTTTTATATCAGATGTCTTTATCTAAGATTATAGATCCAATTGGAACAAAAACATACAACTACTTCCAATTCAATATGACTTCAGCAGTGAGTTTTACATTGTTTCAATTCATTTTTATCCATATTATCGATAGAATACATTGGCAATCAATGCTTTGATGACGAACTATAAAGATTCTCCAATGAAATTAGATACAGTAACAGTACTTGGATTAAGTCGAGCAGTTAGTGGTGTGACAGTGAATGGTCAAGCATACAGTAGTTTCCGTTACAATAGTACAATCAATGTAAGTTAATTATGAATCAATGAAATATAATTGTATTTGTGATATTATAGAGCTTGGTAGTGTTTGGAATGAGCTTGAATTTATTATCACCAACAAGTCAAACAATTCAATGGACAACATCTTTTTAATGACAATTTTTGTTCGTTTTTTTCCGAGTTAATAAAATACATTAACAAACTATAAAGATTCTTTATTTGTGTGATGACTCATCAGAAAGTTTGCTCTTGTCTAGTTGACTTATTACTTGTCGTACGAAATCTGAAACCTTAAAAAAATAAAATAGATAAGCAATCAGCATGTTTGTTTTTTATCACTCTTTTAATATCAACACTTGGTTATAAAAATGATGTCAACGTTTTCTTTTTGCATTACAGACGAGTAGTAGACTTGCTAAAATGAAGTATTTCCCGATTGTACTGTATTTAATCCTTATATGCTGTATATGTTCCATTTCAACAAAAAATTGCGAGGCAAATCCTAGTTCACATCGTTTTAATTGTTATCCCGAAAGAAACATCACGCAAGAAGCGTGTGTAGCACGGGGTTGTTGTTGGACTGATTCTTTAAATATATCGAATATCAATCAGTCAATTCAATTAGCTGCTCCACTTTGTTATTATCCATCGGATTTTCCATCGTATAAGGTTACAACATCGGAACCGACAGCTTTTGGCCAACGAATTCTTTTGACATTATCTCCATCGACACAAACAAATGATGCAATACCGAATTTAAGAGTCGATATTTATTATGAAACAAAAGAACGTTTGCGAATTAAAATCTACGATCC
>Ga0209914_1001542_pt1 | contig 22979 bp, 15 predicted proteins | sample ThiBiot_500_plan_FD_183949 | JGI IMG/M metagenome (GOLD analysis project Ga0209914, IMG submission 183949) | Wastewater bioreactor microbial communities from Cape Town, South Africa - Thiocy_cont_500_plan (SPAdes) | ecosystem: Engineered > Bioreactor > Thiocyanate-remediating > Anaerobic-Aerobic...
GTTCTACTTTGGCCCGGGAGTCGCAGGTGTTTGAAGAAGAAACACCGTATTATTATAGTAATATTGCCTCCTATTTCACAAGGGCCTGTTTCTCCATCACCATTTATTAACATATTAATGTTGAATCGTAAATAATTTATATCAGTTTGTATGTGCACAGTCAGATTAAAAAAATGAGCAAATTTACTTGCAAATCTCGAAGGGATTCTTGTTTTAGAGTTCATCAGTATTACAAAAAGTGACACAGCAAGACAAATGAGACAAAAAATAGAACACATTATGCATAACATTAAATATAGAGGATTGCGTCGTTTTCTTCGTTTATTTTTCTTATTAACAATAAGATCATGAATGTCACCCAACGAATTTCTTCGACGTGAATAATTCCGTCGTTGATAATCAAACTATTCATTTGAAGAACAAAGGTTAGTAATTGTAGTAAAAAAAAACGAAGTATAAGCATACTTTTGTAAAACTAGATGAATTTGTTCGTTGAATTGACGATGCTATCTATCGATACGAACAACATCTATGCCAATGAATCCATTAAGTTTGCCAAATAACCTACTTTCATATTTTTGTCATTAGTGACATGAATTGTTTTATGAATAATAACAATTGATCGCTTTCGTTTCTTTCATAATGATATTTTTTTATGAATGCATGTAAAAATATAAACATGATCTTACAAATAATTCTCGAGATCTGCGATGACGATGGTTTAATCTGGTGACAGTAGGCACAGCTGATGAGACGTGTTTATTTAAAAACATTGCTTCGAGAAAAATAATTATGATAAAAAAAATGCATGCATAAGAAAATTTATACACAGAAAGAGTAAACATGATTTCATACGATTTAATTTTTTAATTACAGATCGTCTACATGCGTCCCAATTTTGAAATGGAATGAAATTGCTGGATAATTTATTGAACAGATAACTTTTATAAAAAAAAACGTGAAATTGTTACAACAATGCTTTGGGTATATTAGAGAAAAATAGAAATGACGTTGAGATGAGAATATCTTACTGATTGCATCACAATCTTTAAATCTTTCATAATGAATGCTATTACTGTAACTATTGTTTCAATCTTTAGTTAAAAACGTATACGTATTCCTAGTAAAGCATTCTCTGTTACAAACAAAACTTATACTTTCTAAACCACAGAGAAAAATTGAATGATCAATGAACCTTCAATGACAGTCGAGGGTTAGGCGAAGCCCATGATTCGTGTTACTCGTTTCATAGAAGAAATGGTGATGACTCATAAGCGAAAGAAAATAGTCAATCAGAGGTAACCATTACTGTATCGATTTAGGTGAGCCATTCAAGTGTAAAATAACGAAAAATTTCGCACAGTGGGACACCTGAATCAATACTACACCTATACTAAGAGTAAACGCTTGGTTGATTTTGTAGCAGATGGAGAGAGCAAAATATTTTAGATACAGCGAGAATGCGTCGTATCCTTTCAAAACGAAACAAATCGTAAATACATTTACTCGTAAGTAGTTTGTTTTATCATGGATTATTTTACATTCACGTTATTTCACTTATTAGATATATTAGTTTGCTACTAGTGGAAGAGAAAGACACAAAGAGTTAATATGAATTCTTGAGATTTGCATTAAGATACTAAGAAAACCCGATCTGATATTTTACAATTTAGTTTGTCAGTATAAGGGGTTTCAAATACCGAATTTAGATGAAATAAGACACAAAACGGATCTTTTCAAAAAAAAAAGATTAAAGAAGCATGAGGAATTTCGAATTTCATTGTGAAATCGAAAAAAATCAATTTGTTTTATCGTGAGCTATTGTCGGAATCTTTCGGTGTCCCGTTGGTTGGCTCCCATTAAAGTTCTGCCACAAGGAATCTCATGGGATTCTATCGTATTGATATGGTTGGCCTATTGAAATATTGACTCTAGAAACGTCAACTTCGAATGAAATCCTTGCTGGCCTACCTCACACTAATAATCACGTTAACGGACGGGGAGGGGGGGCATAAGCTATGTGAAACGAGCGCTTAAGGTTTTATTTCGAATTTAGTGTTCAATCTTTGTGGAAATGTTAAATACGTGTTTGTGAAGTAAATTCAAGCATAAGTATGCATCATACTGAAGGTCAGTTTGGGGTTAAAATCTCTCTAAACATTATGTAGGTTTTAGATGATATTAGATAGTATCAGAGTCACTCCTACTGGTTCAATGTTTAATCGAAATGAATATTTTTTTAAGACGATTCAAAGCTCAAACAACCATTAGAAAGAACATTTAATTCTGCATCTTTTCCTATATAGACCATTCTTTTTCAAAACAAATTATGGTCGTCTATAGCATCATCTTTGTATCGAACATGATTTTTTTTCCATATTATTTGAAATATTTTAACGTATTTTAACATCTTTTTTGCGTGATCTCAGTTCATTTATATACCATTTGATAGAGCAAACAAAGCGCTACAAACTGGTATATTTTTCATTTAATTTTAGGTTGGTCCCGGTATTCGAAAATATCAAAAATCATCGGGGATCGTCAAAATACTCACTTTTTTGCCTATCCACCAAAGTAAAACTGTATCATTAGAGGGAGAAAATCAACAATGGTCGATACATCAATACCGCTTTCAACTGCAAGCACAACACTACGTAGACAACTGAATATTCCAGTAGTTCAGAACTTCCATCTTGTGTGGTTAGATGAAAGTATTGACGAAGATAATAACGATGAATGCTGCGAATCAATTGTGAAATTACGACAAATTGTTAATACTACGAATACATTCACTGATGTAGATGAATGTATTGATTTTATTACTGACATCGAGCACGAACTATGTATTATGCTGGTATCAGAATTCTTTTTCGAGATTATTGCCTTTATAATTCCAGAAATTCGTCAAATAACTTCAGTTTTCATATACCGTCGTAATAAGTCGCTTTCAAAAAACTTGTCTTCAGAATGGCCTAAAGTGAAAGGTATTTATACAGACATCACGTCGATTTGTGAAGCACTCAAAAAGGCTACTCAAGATTGCGATCATAACTCCACCAGTATTAGTTTTGTCAAGCCATCTGATGAAATTTCGAACGAAGCTCTCGATCTGGTCGATTCATCCTTTATGTATACGCAACTACTCAAGGAGATTATTCTTACTATTGATTTTGAACCACAACATAAAAATGAATTTCTAACGTTTTGTCGGCAACTATTCAGTGTTAATGCTAGCGAACTGGAACATGTTAATATGATAGAAAAAGACTATCGTCCTCAACAAGCAATTTGGTGGTATACCAGTCCATGTTTCCTGTACACCATGCTCAACAGAGCATTACGTTTAATGGAAGTGGATCTTATAATTAAATTAGGATTTTTTGTTCGTGATCTTCATAATCATATTGCAGAACTTCATTCACAGCAATATTCTGGACGTTCTCATAAGGAATCATTTACGGTGTATCGTGGTCAAGGTTTGTCTCTAAAAGATTTTGCTGATTTGAAGAATGCGCAGGGTGGATTATTGTCATTTAATAATTTTTTATCAACAAATCTTGATCGACAAATATCTTTTCTTTTTGCAGAAAACAATCAAGGTGATCCTAATCTAATAGGTATTTTATTTCAAATAACTATCGATCCATCAATATCTTCGTCCATATTCGCCAATGTTAGAGATTTTAGTCATTTTGAAGAAGAAGAAGAGATTCTCTTTTCTATGCATTCCATTTTTCGTATTGAATTGGTTAAAAAAATCGATGGATATGATCGGCTTTGGCAAGTGGACTTGACATCAGCCGATGAAAACAAATCATCACTTCATCTCTTGACCGAACGCCTACGAGAAGAAACGTTTCCACAGAAGAAAGGATGGTATAGATTAGCTATCTTACTCGTTAAATTAGGACAGTTTGATAAGGCTGAACAAGTATGTCATATCATGTTTGGTCAGACTATGGATCAGGGTGAAAAAGCAGATATTTATAACACGCTTGGAACGATTAAAAATGGTCAAGGACATTATGCTGAAGCTATTGAATATTATGAAAAAGCACTTAAAATCAAGAAAAACACTCTTCCTGCAAATCATCCAGATTTGGCTACTTCATACAACAGCATCGGAAGTGTGTACAACACCATGGGCGAGTACTTGAAAGCACTTGAATATCATGAAAAATCACTTGAAATCAGGAAAAAAACTCTTCCAGAAAATCATCCAGATTTGGCTACTTCATACAACAACATCGGATTGGTGTATAAGAACATGGGCGAGTACTCGAAATCAATTGAATATCATGAAAAATCACTTGAAATCAGGAAAAAAGCTCTTCCTGAAAATCATCCAGATTTGGCTACTTCATACAACAACATCGGAAGTGTGTACAACAATATGGGCGAGTACTCGAAAGCACTTCAATATTATAAAAAATCAGTTGAAATCAGGAAAAAAGCTCTTCCTGAAAATCATCCAGATTTTGCTACTTCATACAACAACATCGGATTGGTGTATAAGAGCATGGGCGAGTACTCGAAATCAATTGAATATCATGAAAAATCAGTTGAAATCAGGAAAAAAGCTCTTCCTGAAAATCATCCAGATTTGGCTACTTCATACAACAACATCGGATTGGTGTATAAGAACATGGGCGAGTACTCGAAAGCTCTTGAATATTATGAAAAATCGCTTGAAATCAGGAAAAAAGCTCTTCCTGAAAATCATCCAGATTTGGCTACTTCATACAACAGCATCGGATTGGTGTACAACAACATGGGCGAGTACTCGAAAGCACTTGAATATTATAAAAAATCAGTTGAAATCAGGAAAAAAGTTCTTCTTGAAAATCATCCAGATTTGGCTACTTCATACAACAACATCGGATTGGTGTACAACAATATGGGCGAGTACTCGAAATCACTTGATCATTTTGAAAAATCACTTGAAATATTGAAAAAAACTCTTCTTGAAAATCATCCAGATTTTGCTACTTCATACAACAACATCGGAAGTGTGTATGATAACATGGGCGAGTACTCGAAATCACTTGAATATCATGAAAAATCACTTGAAATCAGGAAAAAAGTTCTTCCTGTAACTCATCCTTCATTGGCTACTTCATACAACAACATCGGAAGTGTGTACAACAGCATGGGCGAGTACTCGAAATCACTTGAATATTATGAAAAATCACTTGAAATCAGGAAAAAAGCTCTTCCTGCAACTCATCCAGATTTGGCTACTTCATATCGTAACATTGTATGCGTATATGCAAAGAAGACTGATTACAAGAAGGCACTGGATTATTTTGAGCGTGCTTTGGATATTTTTCAACTTTCATTACCCTCAAATCATCCAAATATTCAAAGCGTGAAACAGAGCATTGATTTCCTAAAAGAGAAGGGGTAAGTAAATTTGTTTTTTTCACATGTATAAAAAGCAAATGAGTCAAGGGTGGAACAATAGACTTGAAGACTTCGAAGAGTTTGAAAGAACTCTAAAGGCTTCAAATGAATTCGAGAGACTTAAATAGATTTGAGAAGACTTCAAGTATGTCGGTGAACTTCAAACGAGTTCAAGAGACGTCATTAGACTGGTAGGGACTTCTACGATTTCATCAGACTGCAGTAGACTTCTAGGGACTTCGCATGAGCTCAACGGAGTTAGAGGGATTGCAAGAGATTTCGAGGAGCTCCAAGATATTGCATTAAAGCCTTCGTGGGACTTCGAAAGATTTCATAGGTTCAGATGAACTTGATATGACATCAGACGCGAAGTCACAGTTGTTTCCCCTCTTGTTCATGTTATCTAAGGTTTACGTATTTTTAATGTTCATAACTTAATTTTAATGTCTTTCTTTATCGTCCATAGAATTAGCAAAAGAGAAGATCAAGAAGCCAATTTATCACCGAATCAAAAGTCCGACATCTCAAAAACTGTTGATCCATCTGAAGATGACAAAAACGTATCTGTATCTCATACGGTAGGTGGATTAATATGTTCACATATCTTATTTATTGATTTATACGGAGTCGTTCATCTATTTTCAGGGTCAATATCATTATGATAATCAAATGCAGGATATTGTTACATGCAAAAACGAAAATAACTTATATGGTATATCAATTACAACATCTGAGCATTATTCTCCATCGCATGAAAATATTTCTCAAGTTATGGATATAGCAACACATTTGCAACCACGAGTTTTAATTGTCCATTTAAAGACCAATACTATGTTGATAACAAAAGATCCAAAATATTCAATAGAGTCGTTTGAGGACGAATGCGCTTGTATATATAAAATTTTATCAATTACTGGTACACGTGTTTATTTCGTAGTGTCAGAATCCGTCAGCAAATATGTTGCTCCAATCGTTGATGAATGTGAATGTGTTGAACAAATATATGTATACTGTGAAAAAGAAAAATATATGGCTGAAGATGATTTGTTATGGCAAAAGCAGTGTCCCAAAATTAAAGGTTTCTGGACAGATTGTAATTCTCTTGGTAACGCAATTAATGCTGACATACAATCGATAAATACTGAACCATTCCCCTGGACAAATGTTGAATTATTATATAAATGTCACACTCAAACTTTATCAAAATTATCTGATCAATCATATATTTCTTTAAATACTAAAAGCATAGAACGATATACAAATGTCGATAAACGAATTTGTTTAGTAGTTTTGCATTGTGATTCCCAAGAATGGTTTTTTATCAAGAGTGAACGCTTTCATCTTGCTGAATTTACAAAAGTTACCGATTGTGTGAATTATCTCGAAGAAAATAATGGAAAAACTATATTTCTTATTATCTCTGGTCAAATTGGAGATATGATACATGCTCTTACATTAATTGATACATCTAAACTAATATATGTTCTCTATCTTTTTGTATCATCATCGATGGATACTGAAGAATTAAAAGAAACACTCATTAGTTACAAAAGTATCAACCGATTATTTGATAATCACACATCTTTATTATGTTGTTTGAATTCTGACATTCAATCTTACATAGAAAATCAACTTTATACTCCGATGCAACTGCTTTTTTCACATGAAGAAATGGCGAAAATCGAAAGTATGTGTGATTTGAACAGAACTCAAGAAACATTTACGGCACATCTATTGTTGAGACAAGTTTTTCGAGAAGCACCATCATCTTCTGTGATTGCTGGTGAAGTTTTACTAGACCGTTGTGACATTCTTGCAGCAACGAAATCTGACGCTGAGCGTGTTAAAAAAGAAATTTTAAATGACAAGTTTGATTTCCTCAATTGGTTTAGTTCCGATTCATTTTTATCTATTGTTATAAATAGTTTTTCAACTGAAGAATTTCCTCAAAATTTCCTTTCTATAAAACATTTTATTATGAAAATGGACAAATATTTTACTGACGTAAAACCTGCGACTTCTCATTCTACTGTCTATCGAGTTCAACTCATGCAAATAAACGATTTAAAACGAATAACGGAAAATACAAATGGACTAATCACTTTATTGTCTTATATGATTGTTACAACAGATTTAATATCCGTTCGAACAATTGCACGAGAAATAGATCATCGTGGTTTAATAGCTGTTTTATTTCAAATTGATTTGCCTAGTAAAACACAGATTTTACAATTGGACAATGAAAGATTCCTATTACAATTTGCTACTATTTTTCGTATTCAGTCCGTCAAACAAGGACCTGATAATGTTTGGTACTGTCAACTGAAATACGCTGATTCAGCATTTGAACAAATCCATCGACGATTACAATTAAGTGTTCATGAACCTCTTAATCAATTCACTCTTGGCAAATATTTTTGCTTTCTGAATTATGCTAATGCTGCAAAGATTTATTTCGAAAATATGATAAACGAATTCAAAGACAATGATCAAGCGTTGAGCACTGTGTACAACAATTTGGGTTTAATTTCTGCACAATTAAATAATCATGAACATGCATTAGAATGTTATAAGAAGTCTGAAGCTTTACTTTCAAAACCAATTAAATGTAGTCAAGATGTAGAACAAAGCAAGTTAGATCAGAATTCTCTCTTAGAATCGGAACAATTACAATGTTATCGACAAGCTGTGAAATTATTGACTGATCCTCTAGAACGTTTTGAATATGAACTAAAAATTCAGAAGATTTTGAGTTTACAAATGAATAAATAATAAAATCGAAATAACTTTTTTAATTCTTTTGATTTTAGATAAAAGACCAAGATGACTGAATTAAAGACCAAGATGACTGAATTAAATACCAACGCTGAACAGCCTTCAACTAAATTCAATGCTTTAACAACAACAGAAAACAATGAAATTCAGTAAATACCTTATAATTTAAATGATTAAAACGCTTAAACAATGTAAATAATGTTTAACATTCTATTTCAGACAGAGGGGAAGTTTAGTTGAATCACAATCTGAACTGATATCTATTTGTATTTGGTATTGTGATGACTATGAATTATATAGAAATCTTCGATTAAAAATGAAAAGACATCTTAAGGAATTATTCATTGATTTGTGTGTTTACCGCAGTCTCGTTAAATATATGAAATATCTTAAAAATGAGTCCGAATTGAAAGAATGCTGTTTTATTAACACTGGGAAATTCGCTGATTATTTGTCTTCTTTGATAACTAGACGTTTTCCTGCTTCGAAAGTTTATCAATTTCAACCAGACCCTACCTGCACTACTAATCTTAAGATTTTTACCGATCTTGATCAATTGTTTATACAAATACGTCACGATTTCAAAACAGATATGAAAAATCATCAGTCCTCTCTGTCTGATGGTAGAATACCCAGTATTTATCAGGAATCACGCCTCTCTTCGGCTCTCAATTGGAGTTTATGGAATCCAACCGAAAACGAAAATTCATTTCGATACTGGAAGAAAGAATCACCTGAGTTTTTCTTAACTCAAATGTTATCCCAAGTTCTTGTAGAAAAAAAATGTGATCTTAATGATGCCCTTGACAAAATGGTTGCAACTTGTCGAAATCATTATATCAATTATCCAAATGAAGTATCTAAGATAGACCAATTTGCCCAAGATTATCGACCAGAACGCGCTATTGTACATTATACTGAAGACTCGTTTCTTTTTCGACTTGTTGGTAAAGCATTTCGATCGGAAGATTTGAATAACATACATATATTTCACCTTTATATATTTGATCTTAATGGCGAATTGATGAAACATAAACAAAGTTGTGAATCTAAACAAAAAAGTTTAAGGTTGTATCGAGGCAAAAAGTTGCATGGTGCAGTTTTAGAAAAGCTAATAGATAATGTTGGAGGTATGATATCGATCAATGGATTTTTATCAACTACACGCAGTTTGAATATTGCTAAAACGTACTTTGCCGGTGCTGATCAATATCGACATGAATATAGAAGTGTCATTTTTGAATATTGTTTTGATGAAGAAAATATAATTCGAGCATATGCTGATATATCTGAAATAAGTCAATTTCCATCCGAAGAAGAGGTCTTATTCAGTATTGGATCTGTTTGGCGTATTGATTCTATAGAAAAAGATCCTAAATCAGAATCAGTATGGATTGTTAAACTTTCAACTTGTTGTGAAGTTGATTTGAAGATCAAAAAATGTTTTCGAGAACTTCAACAAGCTCCAGCTATTATCATGATCGGTAACATTTTGTATGAACTTGGTGCATTAACTGAAGCAGAGAATTTTTATCTGAAAGCTATTAATGATGGTTCCATCGACAATGAAACACGTTATATTCTATATATAAACATTGCAACTATCAATATGAAACAAGAGAAATATTATCAAGCATCGAAGTTCTTTTCAGAAGCAGAACAAATTATGCCAACTAAAAGCAACAATATGAATTTAGACAATCCTCAATCATTATGTTTACGTAGTGCTAATAGATCACGATTTGCTATTCTAAATAATATGGCTATGTCTTATCAAAAAATAGGCAAACCAGAAAAGGCTATAGACTGTTTACGAGAAGCACTAAAAATCAATGACGGAGTAGAATTAACAGATAAAGCAGCAGCACATGATAATATGGGTTCAATCTTTTTCAATAGCGGACAATATGCTAAAGCTATGGATCACTTTTCAAAAGCAGTCCAATATGCTCAAGATTATTCAATTTCGCATGAGTACTATCAACATCTTCGTAGTGCACAGTGTCTTGTCAATCGTAGGAATATTGCTCAACAAGGACAATCTAATTAGTTGGTAGGAGATTTTTCGTTGTCGATTCTATTTAGTATTTATTTACTTTTGCTGAATATCATAAATTTTTTTTATTATTGTGAGCTTTTTCATATTGGTTGAAATTCGACAGTGAAACAATACTTCCTACATTTTTGGAATCATATAGAACGGTACTTTAACTGTGTTGCTAGTTTTTGTATTTGTTTCGAATAAATTATGATCGAAATATAATTAGGACAATGTCGATCAAAGGACGATTTATCTGTCTATCAATTTTGCGGAAGTTTAAGAATGAAAATTTGGATTCATTTGCTCTCACTTACCTCACAGACATAATATAAAACGTGTGTATGTGATATTGATGATTTTTAAGTCAATGCTCTTGTATATTGAATTAATTAAGACTTTGATGGTTATAATACTGCAGTAGTAAATTGTTGTACATAACCCTCATAGACAATACTATATGTAACGGTAATCGATCGTTATTAACACCCTCAACTTTGGTAGATATTGACAGTTAACTAATGAAGTTTGATAAAATACCCAATATTGATATTGATCCATTTGTTAACAATGGTTCAACGGAAGAAAAGGAAGAGATTACCAAGCAGGTTCGAGATGCTTGTGAAGGTATTGGCTTTTTTACTATTTCAGGACATGGAGTGTCGAATGAATCAATTGAAAAAATATCGTCAGCGGTGAAAAGATTCTTTGATTTATCACTTGCTGAGAAAATGAAGTGTAAGGCTGAAAATGGTTCAGGAACTGGTTATCTTCCAATGAATGCCGAAAATTTAGCAATAACTCTTGGTAAAGATGCACCTCCTGATCTCAAAGAATCATTCAACATAAATTGTCAGGAGGAAAAGAATAAATGGCCTGAACAATTGCCTGAACTTCGGGTGGCTTTTGAAGCGTATTCAGAAGAAATGCGCAACTTGGCAGTTACATTAATGAAAATATTTGCTCGTGCTCTCGGTGTAGATGAAAATTATTTTGAGAAATACATTACTCCGCCGTATACTGTGACGCGCATTTCGAATTATCCTAAGCTAATAACAAAGCCATTGCTTGGTCAATTACGAGCAGCTGCTCATACGGACTATGGAACTCTTACTATTTTATTGCCTGATTCTCCAGGTCTTCAAGTGTCCGATGGTGAAGAAAATTGGATTGATGTCCATCCACCAGTTAATTCATTTGTTATAAATCTTGGTGATGTAATGGAACGATGGACCAATCATAAATGGAAATCTACATTACATCGTGTTATTACTCCAAGTGAAGAATGTAATAAATGCCGACAAGCAATCGTATTTTTTCACAATCCTAACGACAATGCAACGATTTCATGTATTGATACTTGTTGCATTGATAGTCTGGCAAAATATTCACCTGAGCTTGCCAGAGATCTTCGACAAAGTAAAAGTCACAAAAGTCGAGGAGTGAATGTTAAATGAGAAAATCAAATAATATTCGAATTATTATAAATACTAACAATTTATACTACTTTTATTTTCTTTTTAAACTTTTATTCTTCATTTTTCTATCTTTTGCAAAAGTAAGTTGAAACTTTTTATGCTCTCATATTAACGGATTCAGGCGAGGGCAGCGGAGAACAACTGATTCGAATCACAAAAGATTGTTACTTCCTTGGTTAAAATGCACATTTGACAAATATTATTTTTAAGAAAATCAACGGTGGTTGAATTCCTTACTAAGTTCTCACTATTAAAAAAGGTTTTTAGGATTGTATAGACTCCTCAACGATTCAGAATTCACGGAATTCGGACAAGTCTATTTGTTTACAGTGAAGCTTTGTCGTATTTATTTGATAAAATGCAAAATTTACTGATTATTAACGATAATAATTTGTAGGATATTGATGTTGACGATATGCGTTTGGTTTCTCCGTAGGTTGATAATGATCAGATGAGGCTGATCGATGACGATGAATAGACGACTTCATTTTACGAGCAGCCGAAGAACCAACCATAATCAGAGCATGGCCTGCTGCTATACCAGCAGCGAGAATACCAATTTGAGCTAGTGCGTTCCCCATCGTGTATCGAAGTACGCAATAAAATGTTTATATGTATAAATAATTATAAAGGTGGCCTTTTTCGTACGTTACTCGTCTATTTCTATCAGTCTCAACCATCCATCCATGACGGAGGTACTGCATGTACATAGACAGATATTCAATAAACGAGAAAAAAAATGAAATGAAACAAGCTAAAAGCACGTGTAGCGACTAATTGATCTATTATAGAAGGACATCATTGAGGGATATTTACAAAAATATGAAAAAATAATTATTCAATTTTGGTCAAGTTCAAATCGTTGAATTCGATGATTTCCCCAATCGACAACATAAAGACTACTTTCAAAATCAAATGCTAAATCTATTGGACAGTTAAAGTGATTTGAATCTTCTCCTTGACTATTTCCACCAACAATCATACGACCTTCTTCAGATTTCGATGGCCAACACATGATTCGATGATTTTTACAATCAGCTACATAAATATCACCAACTTCATTTACAATTAATCCATACGGAGAAGATAATTGATTTAAACTATTTCCTTGGCCATGTCCACCAGCAACAATGATACCTTCGTTTGCATCTTTTAACCATTTCATCACTCGATGATTATCACGATCTGAGATATAGATTGCCTCTTCTCGATCGATGAAAATCGATGTTGGACAATTTAATTGATTGAGTTGATCTCCTCGACCATTTCCACCTGCAACAATTGTCCCTTCTTTTTCGCCTTTTCTCAATTTTTTTACCGTATGATTTTCTCGCTCGGAAACAAACAAATCTCCGTTATTAGTCATTGCTAATCCGTAGCATTGAATATTTGAAATGAGAATTTGCTTATCTTGTTGATTTTCTAATGACCATTGAACAACTCTTCGGTTTCCATGATCACAAATAATCAACGATTTGTTATTTTGATCGACAATCACATTAGTTGGATATTTCAATTGATCAATTCTATTTCCTCCTGCAACAACTTGTCCATCGTGTTCACCTGTTTTCCATTCAACAATACGATGATTTTTATAATCAGCAATGAAAATCGATTGTTGTTGATCGTTGACAAAAATCCCATGAGGCCATTTAAGTTGATTTAAATTGTGTCCTTCGCCATTTCCACCGGCAATTGTTGTTGCCTGTTGCTTCCAATGAAGATGTGAGTTGAATTGCAAATTCTTTTTGTTTTGTTGACTTGTAATAATCGATATATTGCTAATGAATGCTGATGTTGAATCTGGTTTTATTTCAATATGAGGATATTGATTCATTTTCTGTTGAAGACCTTTGATTTGTGTTTCTAATGAATTCAACATAGTTTCATTGAAGTTTTTCTCATTCATAATTTGTTCTATTTTTTCATCAAAGCTGCACAATTGATTATCAATGTTCTGAATATATTCACGAATTGTTTGCCGAAGAATATTTCGTTGTTCTTCAGCTCTCAGTCGAATCTTTGCAATTGATGTTTGTTCCCACTGATTGATTTGATCAATTAATGAATCATTATTTGTATTTGTCTCACGATTTTGATCGATAGAAAAATATTGTGAACAACTAGGACAGCGATAAGTCATTCTTTGTTTTATCAATGCTACGTTGAAAACACTTTTACATGATAACGCACATGGTCATGATAAATCAAGAGTAAATAAGAAATTTGATTAGGCCATCTTTTTCTGAAAACATTTTATTACGATATTTTGGTTTAAACAAAAAATTAAGTTTTTTAAGTATTCAGTCATTTTTATTATCTTTTGGATGTGTCATCATCATCATCATTTCCATGATTTGTTTGGCTTCTGCTGCATATTTACATTGCTCCGTATCGATAGAAAATAAATGGAAAAGCTGCGACTAACATGTAGAGAGTTTCGTAGATGAATGCCATGCAAATTGACAGAGCAAGAACAAGCGTCTCACGAAATAATACAATCTAAGGACGAGAAAGAGACATTTTGAAAAGTTGACTCAATTCGATTTTTTCTTTTTCTTCAAATTTCGATAGTCGATAGGCTCGTTGACGTAAAAGCACTGGATTATATAATTAAGTTTCAGAAAGAATGAAAATTTGCAGCTGCAAAGATCGCCATTGCTAAAACACCGAGTGTTACCACTTCGAAATTTTTTTGTATCGAATTCAACTAAGATTTGTTTAGCACCACATGTAAATGCTGATGAACTAAATGTAATTGGGAAATTTATGATTGCTATTTAAATTGTTAGAAACCATTTGTAGACATTTTTCCATTTCATTGGATTTTCTGAATCATCTTCAAGCTATAATTGATTATATACGGAGATTTCTCAATTCCATCGCCTTTGTATTTCTTTTGTAAAAATGTAGATATTACCAATCGATTTCCTTCGTATTTATTTGCTTTCAATGTATCATAAATCAGAGAATTTATACATCGGTAAAAGTACATTACAATCATGTGTGAATTATCGATCATTTTTATCAGTAAGAACGGAAAGTATGGTAGTTATTAGTTACTCTCGATGCCCTTGATGGTGTTGAGAGATTTTGCTTTATACACGATAGATAAGTTTTTGTTTTCGGATACAAAGAACTAAGTAATCTATCTGCCGGAAATACGTTCAACATTCTGCACATGTTCATTTGTTAATCAGGATAAGAAGAAAATCAGAAAAAACATTTTCATGATAATATTAAAATGTTTTTTTCAAAATTATACTTATATTTCGCTGGTTTGCATCTAATTCTTGCTCATCCTCAATTCAATCTTTATTATACAGATTGGATAGAAAAAGATGAGAATGTATTTTTTCACGATTGTTTACGAACTGTAAAGTATGAATTCACTGAATCAGAAAGTCTATTTTATTGTCTTAGTGAATTTTCGTCTGATTTTCATTTTGTTATCGACAAGACTGTATGAAATTTTACATTTTCTCAACTTCGAAAATTAAATATAACAAGTCAACAATTGTATTACTGGTCAGCATCTATTGATATGATAGAAGATTATCAAATCTATCTTGATTACAATGATGCATCCTTAGAAAATAAAATATTTTTTAATTGTACATCGTCAAATTTTGGTTCTCAATGTCAATATCAAGTTCCTTTTCATCAATCAGATTACTCAACTCTATATGAACTTACCAAATTGGTTTATATATCTCTCAATGGTTACATACGTACTTTGACGTGCTATACTCATCTTCAATGTGATCGTGGCACAGAATCATTGTGTTTAGATTGGACCGACATTTGTAATGGTGTAATTAATTGTCTAAACAATGCAGTGGATGAAAAAGATTGCTGGCAACTTGAAGTTAATCAATGTCATGAGGATGAACATCGATGTCAAATTGGACAATGCATACCAAAATTATTTCTTGAATATTCTACAGTTACATCTGATTGTATCGATAAACAAGCAAATAGTCATTATGAACAAAATGCATATGACTGCAGCGCTTTTTATGAAGCAGGATTTACATGTGCTGATAAGATGAATACCAATAAGATTTTGACAAGTTCTTATGTTAAAAATAGGGAAAGTCTCTTATTGACTGCGATGCATTCAAGTAATAAAAGTTTATATTCAGAAGAGTGTTGGTTATCGTTCAAATGTCTTATTGATTCATCTTATTCAAAAGTGTGTCAACAAAATTTATCTTCATACATCAATATTATTGCAACAACTTGTCCAGATATGATTTTCTACCCGAATTTTCCTGGTTTATTTGGAAATATTTATTTAGCTTATAATAACAGTCAATCGCAATATTGGAAAATTATATCACCGTCATTTACTTATGTCTGTTATAATACAACAGATTATGACCATTTCTTTAGTAATTTTACAAAAATATATTATCACAATCTTACATGTATTGTTAACAGTTCACAACTTTTCAAGAAATTAACAGAAGCTACGACACGACAGTCATTACATTATGATATTATATTAAGATTATACGAGAATCTGAATAACTATCATTTGATCTATAATTATACAATTGACATTTGTAATCGACCATTGATGTATCAATGTAGAAATTCATCGAAATGCATTTCCATTTATCGTCTAATGAATCGTATAAATGATTGCCCATACATGGACGATGAAAATATGAATTTTATCAAAACAACGAATGCTATGAGTTTATTGAATAGAACACATTTTAAATGTCGATATTCAGATAAATATATTAGTCACCTTTTAGTTCGAAATAGAATTTGCGATTGCAAGCAAACTGGAAATACGCATGAATGTAATGATGAATATTTGGATTCAATTTCTAATCAAAATATAATAGTGTTTCAAGAAATTTGTGATGGATATACGGATCTATTACCACTTTTGATTAATAATAAAAATGAAACAGATGAAACTGAATGCGAACATTGGCCATGCAATAATATCTATACTCAAAATGATGGTATATGGAACTGTCCGACTATTGAAGATGAAATAAATTATGATTCAGATAAGCTATTATGTGTTTCATCTGTTACATCTGAACTTATTTATTTGTCTAATGAGAAATTCAATAATGGTCAGATTGATTGTCTCGGTGCACTTGACGAATATGTATGTCAACGAGAAGTTCCATTACCAATTTTTACTGATAGAAATCATGTATTTCGATATTTCTATTGTATGAATCAAACATCTCATTTATGTTTGTCGGACAATGAGTTATGTAATGGTTATAATGACTGTGAAAATGGAGATGATGAACGATTTTGTACAAATGATACAATATATAATCTGACTAATTACCCTGGTTCAACTAGTGAATTATTTTTCCGTTTCAAAAGAATAGGAAAAATGCCAGGTAAAAAGATATTCAAATTAAGCAAAGAAAATAATGCGGTGATTACGATCAATCAAAATACAATGACATCTCGTCGATTAGAAGCTAGTCAAGTTATTTCAAAATATGATAAATTTCGTTGTCATTTTGGTATTCAGGTTGATTTCACGTCAAATCCAAAGAATCTATCACAAACATCAACATGTTTTTGTCCACCGCCTTACTACGGTAATCTATGTCAATATCAAAATCAACGAATTAGCCTAGGACTTCAATTTCAAGCATTATCCAATTCAGCACGAACCATATTTACAGTAGTTGTTTTACTTATCGATAATACGACCGAACGAATCATTCATTCGTTTGAACAACTTAATTTTCTATCGTTAACCGATTGTCGAACTAAATTCAATATCTATTTACTTTATTCAACTCGACCAAAACATTCGTACAAAGAATATGCTATACATATAGACATCTATGAAACAGATTCATTCAAATACCGAGGAAGTTTATTATATCCGATTGAATTTCCATTTCTACCTGTTCATCGTCTCACATATCTTGTTGAAATACCATCAAGTAATAATCATGAACAAACTTGTTTCAATTATAAGTGTATACACGGTCAATGTGTTAAATATTGGAAAAATTCTCGACATTATACTTTTTGTCGATGTAATCAAGGATGGTCGGGTAAATATTGTCAAATTCGTCATCATTGCCAATGTTCACCCGATTCGATCTGTATCGGTAAATCATCAAATAACCGTTCGATTTGTATGTGTCCAAAGAATAAATTTGGTTCTCGATGTTATTTAACCAATTCACAATGCAATTCAAATGATAATTCAACATGTTCAAATGGTGGTCAATGTGTATCTGATCAAAATCGTGTAGTATCAAATCGAAAATTTTCATGTCTTTGTCCGAATAAATTTAGTGGAGATCAATGTGAAGAATCAGATAATCAATTGAATATTTCTTTTGAAAGTAATATCATTCAATCACAACAATATGTATTTATTCATTTTCACGAAGTTAGAGGTAGAACTAAGGTGGATGAGGAAATTATAAGATCGAGTACTTTCCGAACACTTTCAATGGACACTAAATCACTATTAATTCATCATTCTCAACCATTTGTTCTTGTTTTTCTTGAATTATTCCCCAAAAAAACATATTATTTAATGCTTATTAACTATGATAGAGATGATGATACATCACTTTCAATCAATAAAACAATTGCATCATCAGATCGTTGTCCAAATATAACTGAATTATTCAATCGTGCATTCATTCAATGGCATATCATTCGTAAAATTAAATATTATCATTTATTATGTCAAAATTCAAATCTATCGTGTTTTCATGATGAAATACATTTATGTTTATGTTATGATTTCCATGGAAAACGTTTAAGTAATTGTTTACAATTTGATCATTATTTGACATATAATTGTTCGGGTCGAAGCGAATGTGAAAATGATGGTCAATGTCTTCAAGATGATCCAATATGTCCAAGAAGATCTATTTGTTTATGTAAAGCATGTTCTTATGGTAGTCGATGTCAACATCGTACAAGTGCACTAGGTTTATCACTCGATGCAATATTAAGTTATCATATTATACCAACAAAAGACTTCTCTCGTCAACCAATAATCATCAAAATAAGTCTCATATTAACAATTATTTTTATGTTAGCAGGACTCATCAATGGCATCCTATCATTAGTGATATTTAAAAAAAAATCAATCTGTACTGTTGGTTGTGGTTTATATTTACTAAGTTCATCGATTACAACTATTATTATAACAATATTATTTACATTGAAATTCATTGTATTTATTTTAACGCAAATGACAATTTTAACAGACATGTTAATTATACGAATACAATGTTATTTATTAGAATTTCTCATTCGAGTTAGTCTTTATTTAGATCAATGGTTCAATGCATGTGTTGCAACAGAACGTGCTATAAAAATAATTCAGAGTACACGATTTTCTAAAAGAAAAAGTCGTACGACAGCTAAATGGACAATTTCTCTTCTGATTTTTGTAATGATTGTAGCATCAATTCGCGATCCTATCTCTCGCTTTGTAACTATTGACGATAATGAAAATGAAGATAAATATCAGATTAAACGAATTTGGTGTATTGTTCGTTATGAATCGAAATTAGATACGTACAATTCTATTATTCATACAGTACATTTTCTTGGTCCATTTCTATTGAATTTAATTTCATCAATTGTATTAATTATAAAACGAGCTCATCAACAACAACATCTTCATCCCGATCAATCCTATCGAACAATTATCCGTCGACAATATCAAGAACATAAACAAATACTTATTGCACCTATTATTTTAATTCTACTTGCTTTACCACGTTTAGTTCTAGTCTACATACGAACATGTATGCAATCAGAAAATGATGCATGGCTATATCTTTGTGGATATTTTATATCATTTATTCCACCTATGTTAACATTTGTGATCTTTATTTTACCATCAAAGGTCTATAAAAAAGAATTTCGTAAAACGATTCATGCATATCGAAATACTATTCGAGGACTTTTAAATACTAACTAAGAATGGTAAATTTTTGAATACGATAATTAACACCTTCGACAACATAAATCGTTCCCAAACGATCAACAATAATGATTCCTTGTCTTTCATCTTTTCCCTCATGACATGACATTATTATTTGATAAATCTGTTATATATACATCGATTCATTTTCATTAATAAAAATAAAATGAGTTGATCATCTTTATCATGCTCAGCAATAAATAAACTTGTTTCATTTGATGTTAGCACACAAGTTTACAAAGTAATTGATACTGATATTTAAAGAAAGAAAGAAAAAAACTGCACAATCGTATGTTTCTTACCTTTGGCTCCAATGTTGTGCTCATTGACCATTCATTCGGCAAATCGAATGAGCTATACTTCCGGTTGTGTCTAGTATATTATCGAATGCTCTAATTGCATTTATTTGTCTAATAATTATTTTTCGAATTTGATCTTCGATTAACTGAATTTTAAAGAAGAACTTTCAAATCGGACAAAATGGAAGATTTTTATTATGAAAATGAAAACATGAGAACAAAAAATTTATGTCCATGTGCAACAATTTTCTTCTTTACCGAAAATACCCCAACAATAATGCCAACTTGCTGTTTGCATACCTATTGGGCACCAACTCGAAGCAGAATGTGCATGACAGCCAGTCCAATAACATGTAGCATTGACTTGAAGAAGAAAGAAAACAGCAAAGACAACACATACAATGAGCATTCGATTCATTTTGTATAATATATTGAGTTAGTGTTATAAATTGTAATGAAGAATTGGCAATAGAGAGTACCTTTTTATACTCATTTTTTCGCCTTTGCATTTTCATACATAAAATCTTTAGTTCTAAAACACCTACTGCTGAGAATAATACATTCCCCCAGTAATTTTACGTAGTAACATTCTACGCAAATATGTTATGGGGCAATGGGAATAGTAGGCGTCACATAGGTACAGAACAAGAAAAAACTCAAGGTGAGTTGTTCGATGAGTCATTTTCAATCGTCACTGGTATTCACTATTGTAAATTATTGAGTCCTGCTCGAGTACTCGAATGGATTTACATTGATAGTTTAAAACCATGACAACATTTTTCCTTTCTTTTTTTATCATAATTCGACACTAATACAACTCAAGAAAGCTACAAGTAATTTACATATTAATTTATTTTAATTTGATGAGCAAAATGACGAAGAAAAAAACCGAGTATTCTTGTAATTGCTTGTCATGTTCTTCGACGTTCGTATTGTCGCTATTTTCATATTTATTGGTATTTCGAAAGGAAATTCAATTGAACAACTCAAAAATCTACCGAAGAACAATGGAACACTTCTATTTCCATTGGTTGAAACTAATGTTAAATTTGGTACGATAGGATCTATTCATTCTCGTTCAATTAAACTAATCAAACTAGAAACAGCTTTTCATCGTCTATGTAAAATGCTTCGTCATCCGCTTGTTTTACAAGAGATTCTCAAACATCAATTTAAACTATGGGGTAACAAGAATAGATTTATCGATGGACAAAAGTTAATTGAAATGATGGGTACTATATCGTACAAAGATGGTCTTCAAATCAATATACAAAAACTTCGACGAGGTATAACGTTGTGTTGATCGATAATGTCAAATATGAATATTCTTTTTTTTTCAGGCTTATTAGGAAGATTAACACATGGAAAAAATCCTCATACTAAAACAATTACAATTGCAGATGCGCTTATGAAGAAAAAAATGAAAGCTATCGTTGCTATTATAGGTCATGAATTGGGTCATGTTTATGGAATGAAAGAAGGAGGCGGAGCATACCGTTTCCAATCAATAATAGAGAAAATGTACAAAAGTCAATTTTGGACATATTAATGAAAGAAAATAAACGAGACGCTCTTTTTCCTTTTCTTATATTAATTTGCCTATTGTGTCAACCATAACCTATTAGTTGTTATTTGTCTTTTCTCCTTTCTTTATATATATACATACGTATATTTTAGATCGCAAATGAAAGTTATCATTTTTCTTCTTCTTCTTCTTTTTTCAATTACTAACCTTTTCAATTCAACGGTATTAAGTTGTTCGTGTTCGAAAAAGCATTTATCATTACTCAAGGAGTTTAAACAGACCGATTATATTTTTATTGGTACTGTAAAAAATACGACAATAACCTGGCGAAATAATGATACAGAAGCTAGTCGTGATATTCAATTACAAATCGATAAACTTTTCAAGAAACCATCGTCTTCCAATCATAGTAGTTTAATTACAATATATACATCGAAAGATCGATCTGGTTGTGGGATTAAAATGAAAATAAATCAACGTTGGCAGATTTGGGCTACATATACAAATATGTTTTCAAATGATGATAATCCTCGTTGGCTTACAGTCGATAGTTGTGGACGTACTACTAAAATTTACAATCGAAATCTTAGTCGTTTACGTCGATTATCTTCACGTTCTTAGAACTCATCAAAACTAATGCTATAAAAGCAAAACGATTTTAATTAAAAAAAATAAAAACTTGAATAAATGTACAAATATCGATGATCCATTTGTTGATTAGATGAAGATGTAACTATATAGAGAAAAAAGTGGATGGAATTTGAAAGTCATGATTAATCAAGGTTTCTTGCATGTGTAAATTCTCGACAGATTTTCAAATATCAAACTAAAAATAAAAACAGATGTCATCGTTTTATAATATCGATTAATAAAATAACATGAGAAAAAAATGAATTTCTCTCATAAAAAAATGAAGCTTTTACCGAGAGTTTATCTCGATATTTTTCTTTTCTCTACAATTATAAATACATTCCCGCAAACGAATTTTCATCTAACCGATGTTAATGATCAGACATTCGCACATGATTGTCTTCAAATTTCGGTTTTACCAATTAGTACCAAAGATTCACAAGAAATTCTCTCATTTTGTTTGACTGATGATACGTTGTCAAAATGGCCTATTCAAATAAATCCTCTCGATCAAATTTTTACTTTTGCTGATCTTCGAAAACAAAATGTTACTAGCCAACAATTATATCAATGGTCGGCATCGATTGATTTAATCGAACAATATCAATTCTATCCAGGGATGCCAGATCAAAATTTCGAAAATCAGGGATTTTTAATTGAGAATCAGGATTTGATTAGGATATTTTTTTTCAAAAACAGGAAGAAAATCAGGAGTTTTTTTCTGAAGTTCAGGAAATATTTATCAGTTTGTTAAAAGATAAAATGGCGATGTTTTTCCTTTGTATAAAAGAAAACTGAACATTACGAAAGCAACATAATGCTTTTGTAGGATCTCTTTTACATTCTCGTAAAAATACCGAAAAACGAGGAT
>Ga0209914_1001554_pt1 | contig 22846 bp, 31 predicted proteins | sample ThiBiot_500_plan_FD_183949 | JGI IMG/M metagenome (GOLD analysis project Ga0209914, IMG submission 183949) | Wastewater bioreactor microbial communities from Cape Town, South Africa - Thiocy_cont_500_plan (SPAdes) | ecosystem: Engineered > Bioreactor > Thiocyanate-remediating > Anaerobic-Aerobic...
TATATATCACCAGTTGATTGCATATGGATACTTGATTGTTGAATACGTAATTGCTTCCATTGACAAATTTATGAAATTCACATGATAAGTGAATATCTGTTGTAGTACCAAATGTATTGGCCATGTATTTTATCTTTCCTGGCTAGAGATGAATAGATCTATTAATTATAGAAGTGATCACATGTCAATTAAATCGAACAAATCAATTTTCCGTTCACATTTGTTTTTTCCATCTGCATTAAATTGATCCATTTTGTTCGACATTTTCAATTGATGTAAACAATGAACTATTGTAACGACACTTATGGCAGTTTGCGCAAGCATCTCATTCTGATATTTGATGAATAATCGGGACTTATTCAAGGTAATTTAAAAAATTAAATTTCATGATATTAAAATAGATCACAGGATAATCAAAACCATTTATCTTTCATTTTTGAATAAAACTGCAAAAACTCGTTGTATGCACACAATTCACATTAGAATTGGATGATCTGAACGGCCCTTAGCTTTGTGTACACGTATATTCAATATGCCCACAACTATTGAATTCTATCGTAGCATCAACAGGATGGCATGGTAAATGAATGTTAACAACAAATATCCTATTCAACTATTTGTGCCACCATCTGATTATATATTTGCATATATTTATCTTCAAAACGTTCAAATAGAGAACGAATATATTCGATCGAGTTTTCCGCATGTGTCTGGATCTGCAAATTCTTGTTTTTCTGAAAATGAATTTTTTCGGACGTGGTTTTAATATCAATGGAAACAGAATGACTCTAGTGAATTATATAGGATCTCAAACTCTTGGATCATCTTCTCATTAAAATATTCCATATATCTAACAAAAACATAGAACTTTGCTATTACGATCCTCTTATATCCTCAATTTAAGATAGTGAATTACTACAAGTATCGTATTAAAGAAAAGAAAGACGTTATAGGAGATCATACTATTTGGTTGACTTGGTTCCTTCGGTAAGGGCATCCTAAAATACAAAGAATTTGCAGATCGACATTCAACTGATTAGATTTTGTTCTACTAACGGATTGACTGGTGATTGTGGTTTTGGGATAGGTGTTGACTAAAAGCAGTAAAAATATTAATAGTAGAAAAATAATAAAGACAATGAACTTACTTTGGGTACAAGTTCAATGAGAGGAAATTTTGGATCGGTTTCTTCTAATTGAATCATATGCAATCCATTACCCTGATCCAAACAACCAGTAACTTTAAATTGTCTGGCAGCAGGAAGAAGAATTTCATCTTCTGTCTCGAAGTACGAATGTTTCTTTATATTTTTTCCACTGCTGCAATTAATAGCAAACATGGTTCGTCCGCCTGTTTTGCCAAGAAATTGGTCGGATTGCAGAACCTTGATCGAAAGTGTACATGAGGAAAATCCCCACCAAACAAATGTTTTGCCTTCAGGATAATCGCTGATTAAATCGAGCTTCACTCCTCGATAGATTGTTGTATGAACCGAAGGAAGACGACCGAGTGCTGTAAGTATCAATTTAAGATAGCTGAACCACGGCCTCAGCTTTTGACGGTTCTTATCACGCAACGTAGCGTTAAGAACAAAATAAAGACATGTTTCTTGAGGCTCCCATTCCATAGAATAAAGGTAAATAGATGCGGACTCATCAGGAGACAGTCCGTCTGCCGGAGTTTCGCAATTTCCTTTAGCAATCCAAACTTTACTTTGAACGCCCGGTAAAATATCATGAAGTGGCTCAATAGCCTCTTCAAGCGAAACTAATGGCATCTTTTGATACCCTTCAATAGGTAATAACATTTTACCCGACTCAGCAGCAATATCTGAGTATCGATAGCTATGTTGTGACGCATCAACAAATTTCGAAGCCATTTTATGTGTGATATCGATAGACTGTAGTAAAATGTGAAACCAAGTTGAAAAAAACAATTCGCTTAGAACTTACTGAAAACTTGGTAAAAAAATAATTCCCACTGTGCAAAATTGTACACGTCGAATGAAAAATGTTTTCGAACAAAATTTTATCCACATATTCAAAAAGACGTCGACCGCTTCCATAGCAACACTCTATACATTTTTTTTCGTTTCTTTTATTGACTCAAGTATGATGAATTCTCAAATGTGCAAACAGAATAAACCATTCAAAATTATTTTTGTACTTCAAGGACATTTCAATGCCTTGACAAATCACTGATGCATTACGATCATGAATTACTCATATAAAAACACAATAATACGTGGAGGTGTATAGAGTAGGTATCGAATGACGCATCAGATATTGACGTCAAGACCGTACAAAAACCCGTTCGTGTATATAAACGCTCGGATTTTAGTTATAAAAATATCATTTCTTCATACGCTTCAATCATCATCAACAACAACAACAACAACATGTATAATAATTACGGTGCTTATGGAGCTATGCAACGTGAATTACAATCGGATGCATGGATTCAACGAAACGTTCCCGGAGGATTAAATAGTCCATTAGGTCGACAACTGGACAATTATCTCGGTGGAAATCCAAATCCAACACTTGGTCAACGAGGCTACGGAGGTGGATATCCAGGTTATGGATCCAGCTATGGCTACGGTTATCAACAGCAATATCGTGGATGGTAAAAGCAATTATTTTATTGTGTCTTTTAATCTATTTTGACATAAATAAACAAGCATATTTGACCTAATCATCAGAATGACGATGGTGATTTTCATTTTTTTTGTGTGGATATGAGAACACACCCATATGATAATTTTTAAACTCAAAAATAGTGCCAGCTGTAACTGGTTCTCAAGCACTTTGTCATCGTTTCAATTCTATATAACATAGAACAGTCGAGAGTGAGAAATCATTTCGTTCGTCGTTTTTTTTTCTCGCGAAAATATCTTGAAATGCATTGTTGTCAAGTGATTTTGACTTTATTCATTGTGGTTTTAACCCGTGAAAGTTTAGCTAATCCTGCACCACCAGTATGGCCCGCCAGTTTCCAAGAAGCATTCAATGAAACCAGTACTCTTCCTATCATTGGAACTAGTTCAAACATCACCGGAACTTATTACTACGATTTCACACATAAAACTGTGTAAGTTCAATAAGCATTTTTTTCTTCAAATAATTCATCTATTTATACCCATAGTCGTATCGATCGATCTACAGGCAAATATGATCGTTATTGTAGTTCAGTTAAATATCTACAAGATACGCCATGCAGTCATTATGTTGTCGATGGTCTTCGTTATCTTTCATTCCCATCGTTAGATTACTGTTGTGCTTGTTGTACATCAGAAGAAGGTTGTGGTATTGTCAAACCTGATTGGTTGAATAACGCAACATTTGACGGATATAATTCAACAGGCGGTAGTTCAGCTCAATATCAAGTATGGAGCATCAAAGGTCTTCAAGAAAACGTCTATTGGCAACTCAATGATACGACTCAAGCACCCTATATCATTGATCAACAACCGAATGATAAAATGATTTTCGATGTGTCCACCTTCAAAACTGGTCCAATCGATCCAAGCATATTTGCTTTACCTAGCCACTGTTCAAAAGATAAAAAATGCCCATTTTTATCGATTTGCACTGTAGCTGCTGTCTTAAATAAAAAATCATCTTAGTTTGTTTCTTTGCCAAAAAAAGACTAATGTGCATAGACGCATAACACAGTTATGGTTCAATGATTTTGATGATTTATTTTTAAATCAAAAGTCAACAAAAAGGGACAACATTTGTCCGTAGCTCTTGTTTTCAAATTAAAAAAATGAAAATTTCGTGCTATACATAGAGGATGATTACGAGACCGATTTGCTCTGTCTCATGATTTATTCAATTCGATCGATCATTTTGAACTGAACGAAAGTATACACGCTTGATCATTCGGTTGTCTCGTTAGCCTATTTCTCTCTCTCTCTTTCTTTCTCACATACCCGTGCATAGAGCATGTATTGCTTGCACATACGTGTTTAGCGTCCTACGCATCACAACTGGCTTTTTTTTTCTTCTTTACTTTGTTATGATTAGTCATCGAATGCAAACAACACCAATTACTGGATATTACGAATATTTATCTCGAAATCGACATCGAGTTAGTGTTTCACTCAATGAAGAATCGATGACAGAAACAACTAACACGAATTCTTCAAATGTTACACAACTCGTCGACGAGACAGTAGCTTCAGTATCAAATGATAATGTTCAAATTGTTAGTAATAAAGATGTGACAGAATGGTCTTCGATCGAAGTACAACATTGGATTGAAGAACAATGTCAAAAATTTGAATTGAAAAAAGCAACAACGGAAAAATTTCAACTCAATGGTACGATCAGAATTTTGCATCGATTTATAATTTTCGATAATTGTAGGTCAAGCTTTAGTTTTACTGACAAAAAATGATTTCCTTCGACGATCACCTGATGGAGGCGAAATTCTTTACTATGCTTTACAACGACTGATTAGCAAGTCTACAGATCTTAAAAAGAACACGAATTTTACTCGAAATGGTTCAGCACGTCAACGTACACGTATAACTGAAGTTGATACCGATTCTGACGAACATCATAGTGCTACAGGTAGTCCTTCATCATCATCAACAACAAAACCAATCATCGAAGAGCCTGATGATCCTCCCTTACAACGTAAATCTGAATCCGATTCAATCGATGATCACTATCCACATCAACATTATCCTCGTTCCTATTTTCGTGCCCATCCACATATGCATCAGCCTGTTTTCACTGTCCCAAATGCAACTTATTACTATCAACAACCACAACCACAACATCACGCTCATGTCTATCCAAATACGTTCGTCTACGGTCATCAACATATGCCTCAACAACAACAATTCTATCACGCACAGCCACATGTACATTTTATTCATCAATATCAGCCGATGATGGCTGCACAAGGCATTTTAATCGAATTAATCGATCATGAAGAAGCAAAAAATCTTCTAGCTAGCGGTGCCAATTCGTCATTGAATGACAATCAAGTCAATGGTGCTAATATCGATGCTATTCAAGGACAACTTTATTTAATTACAATGAACGGACAACGATATATTATGAACGAAGAACAGATAAGACATTATGCCAACGAATTCCAACAACAACAGCAGCAACAACAGCAGCAACAACAGCAGCACTTTCAGAATCAAATGTATCATCATCATCAACAACAACAACAGCAGCATTTTCAACAACAAATGTTTCATCAACAGCAACAGCAACAACAACAAAGGCAAACATCTCAGGATAACATCTTTCATACAACTTCATAATTCATTCTCGTTGGTAAACAGACATTTTCAATCGATCGTTTTTTAATCACTCATTTTTCTCTCACTCTCATATATACATACAAAAGAATATCAGAAAAGAAAATTTCATTGATAATTATATTTGATTTTTTGAAGCGCGAAGATACACAAAATTATACAACAGACAAAGAAAAAGACGAGAAAAAAAGAGAACTAAAGAGAATGACATGCGAACAGAAAAACGAACAATTTAAACTTCGCTTTCTCGATTGTGATTGTACATGTTGTGGTATTCGACAACGTTCAATTCCATCTCTCAATTGCGAAACAAATCAATCCTCATTTCAACAGATTCTCAATGATATATCCAAACCACGATACGGTTTAGATTGTAATTGTCTCTGTGGAAATCAATCATCAACAATGACGATCGATCCATGTACGTGTCCAACAGCATTAAATACGAGTACGACACCGATACAAGTCAATTTTGGTGTCGATACTGGCATCAAACAAATGTCGGATCAATGAAGATTTTGTTCGATTTGATTGTTGTCATGGGTTTTCTTTTTTAATAAGAAAATCGTTAGAATAAACGAGATAAAACTAATCAAAAGAAAGATCATCGATGTGAGAATTATCGATTTATAACTTCCAGTGAAATCGAGAAATAAACCTAGACAATATTTTTAAAAAAATATTAAATTCAATCGAAAGAACAAAAAGAACGATTACCTCCGATGATTGGCCCGAGAATTGAACCGAGACTTGTTATTATAACGTGATAAACATAACCTTGTTCAGTTTGATCTTTGTCAAAAAGTTGATTCGAAACAGTATATTGAAGTGATGTTGTCACAGCCGACGTCAAACTAAATACTAATTCAAGACAAAGAAAACGTAAATCAGGAGAAGAAGAATAGTTCATTTTGAAAACTTACAGATAATCGGTAGGATAGCTAAAGCATTGATCGTTGTGTAGAGTAAACCGAGAATGAATAGAAGAAAGAAAAAACCAGTGAGAGCACAAGTTGGAAAGAGATAGATGATATCAATTGGATAAAATCGAATGAAAAATGGAATAAACAAACGAAATAATGCATCGAAGAGACCATGCAAACGAAACCAAAGAGTAGCTCGTGCTGGAGCGATTTTCAGAGATTCCAAATGACTATGCTGCAACAAAAAAAAACACAAAAGTTAATTGATCCGATCCAAAAATTAGCAACTTACTAAATGAAGAAGAAAATTATTCACGGCTGACGTTGCTGTAAAAATGCCTAACATCCAAATGATGATCGATAATGAAAAATAACTTTTTCGATTCGTATTATTCGTTGTTCCAGTCACTGATGGTCGATGATACGATGGTTCAATGTTTACTAGATATTTTGTCGTAAAAAGTGGTCCAACAAGACATGTAACTAGAAATTCGAAGAGACCAATATGTCGTTTCATTGATTGCCATCCGTATCGTTCGATGGATGAGAATATAACTGCACTCATAATATGATAACCAATTGGAAAACCTGTTGAAATCAAACACATGACAAGCAAATGTTTCGAATGCTGATTAGCTGGATAATAGAGACCGCAGACGAGAGTTCCGATGATGAATACAGCTGCATTGGCAAATCCGTATGGAAATGAATAGGTAATCAATAACCAATGATAATTGGGCACAATCGACGATAGAAATAATGAAAAAACACAAGTGAATAGTGAAAGAAGAAAAATGAGTTGATAACCATATCGACGAGATAGGAAAAGAATAAACGAAGCGAGAAGACCACCGAAACTTTGACCAATACTACCGATCCAACCTGAATTTAAAAAAAAACAACAACTTAGAAAATTCAAAGTCCTACATACTTAATTCTGTATCGGATATTTGAACATTTTCTTTTTTAAATTGTGATATAACTGTTCCATAACTCCATGCAAATCCAATGAATATAATTCGACATAAAAACGTAATCAACACAATCAAAATTCCATAATTCTTTCGAACAATCTCCAAATCCTAAACTCGAAATCAAAATAAAAAAAACACAAATAGACATCAATCACGAAATCTTTGCTCATTACCATCGTCTATCGATCTTGCTGTCTGACAACGAAATGTCCTTACAAATTTTCTTCTTCTTCTTCTTTTTCCTCAATTATGCAAATAATGAGAACGGATGTATACAATGTGTCTTGCATTGTTAACTCACTAAATCGTTTTTTTATTCAGTCAATAATTGTTTTCCTATCTCGTCAAAACAGTTCTTCGGAAATGGTTCGAAAATCAATAGAAACGTTGATGGATTAACAAACAACAGATGATCAAAGTTGAATATTTCAGAATTCGATTTTTATTGATCTTTAGACACTTTAGTTAACAGCAAAAAAAAAATACAAAAATAATATCTGATTTAAAGAGTTTAATGTTAATTTCCTAAGGTGATGAAGGCGAAAGAATTGTCCAGAGAATATCGACACCACTGGCACCTAAATTCAACGATCTAAAAACACAAAACTCAAGCTTGTACTTCTTCAATGTTCAATTTACCCAATGTGTCCACTACGTGTTGAATTAACACATTCGACAAATAAAAGAAGACAATCTAATAGATTATGATCGCCCTAAAATTTCCAAGTTATTCATTATGTTTAAATAAAAGAAAAGAAATGATCAAACTCACGGCTGGAACATCGTGAATTTCTCCATTGGATAAAACTTTGTAAATCGGTGGTTTGTCTTGATAAACAAATAACGCTGTTTGGTATCGAGCTGTATCTAAAATCAGATGATCGATTAAAAAAAGTGAACTAAAATTGAAGGTTTTTACTAGTTAATTGTGCTTGACGAACGACATAATTGCCTCGAAAGACTTTGCCATCTAAAAATCTTGGATCGGGTGTTAATCGTCGATCGAAATAGATGCAGAAGAGATTGAAGACAAGTTCAGCATCGGTTAGAACGCCTGATTTCCAATTATAATCGGACATATATGTTCGAGCAAGTGCTGAAATTATTTTCAAAATTTCAAATAGATCATTGGTATGAATTTGACTGTTACTTTGAATTCGAGAGAGAATATATTCTTGATTGGAATGAATTTCGAAATTAGGTAGGATTTCATTTAATCGACTGATTAATGTTGTGTTTGTACATGTACGAATGAAGGATTTAATTTCATTTGTTGTTGTTTCTAGAGCGAGAGAGAAAGTGAAAGAATGTTGAAAGATAGGAGGTTCTCTTACTGCCGACGACAATATCGGTATGACCGAGAGCAACTAATGTTCGATTGAGGTTGTCGATTTCACTTGTCAACGGAATGAGAATTGTTTTTGTTAACCACTTAAATACAGAAAATTTAGATGATTTAGAACGAGATCTGCAATTACTTTGCGCATGTTTTCACGAAGAACGAATAATTGTGGACCATCAATACGAACTTTTCTCCATGTCTTAACAAAATGAAACACTCAAAGAAATTTATTTTGTTTTTGTCGAACGACATACAACTGTATTTTGTGTGTTGCCACTCGATCCACTAGCTGATCCAGAAGTATTACTAAGTATTCGTTTGTAATCTGATTTACGTGCGTCGTCATCGACAACTGTCGAGCCATTTTGACTGCCCGAAGAACGGACATGTGCCATTTGATAAGGACGAGAACGGAGTTCAGCAACAGTGTCATTCATTGAATTCGTATTCATGATCGGACTTCGAGCATAGGCTGCTAAAAACAAAAGGCTAAAATCAAGATCGATTTATCAACGTTTTACATACAGTCATTTAAACTTCGATTATGACTCGCAGTCGAAAGATCCAACGTTTCACGTTCGAATTCATTTAAATATCGAGAAGCATCACTAAGATTTGTTGTTGGTGATTCTATTCGACAGAAATACGAATTTCATTTTCAATAATAGACAATCTCCTACCAGGTGATGATTGCCAATAGACACTATTTCTTAATACGGCTAATGGATCAGGTGGTGTAGCGATGGTTGAACTTGTATTTTGATAAAAATCTCTCTGAATGCGAGAAAAAAACAATAAAACATTTGCAGTTTTAGAATTAGTTATTCAAACTTGTTGATCGAATTTATTCGGTGAAATCGGCTGACGTTGATTGACCAATGTTGCAACACGATCGGCAAGTGTTGCCGTTAGAACACGAAGTGGTAGTGTTGGACCAGTTGAATTTTGTTTATTTAAAATATTTGTATATAGTAACTGAGGAGAAATCCAGCAGAGAAATCGATTGAAGTATTTATGACGATTGTACGCGATTTCAGCAAAGGCTGGATCATCACAAACAACAAAACCGGCTTCGATACTCGTTAAACCTATTTGTTTGAGTTCAGTTTTTGTTAAAAAAACATATTTAGCCAATGCAAGATGCACATAATGTGCTAATACACGTAATGTATACGCAATACAAGTCACGATTATAAATTTTTCTAGAGAAAAACAAACTGTTTTCTCAATTTTGAAATCAATTTTTTTTACGTACTGGCATTGTAGATTTTTTCACTGACATGAAAGAAACTGTCTGGACTAGAAAAAGAGATTTATTTAACGTTTTATGAAAGTATTTTTGGTCAACATACACAATGACTTGCACAAGACATAGAAAGATAACACTGAATAAAATTCGTTTTTGCGTTATTTGTTTATCTCGATTGATTAGTTGACGTTGTGATGTTTGATGAAGTAAGAATTTCAAACGATCGGTTGTTATGCCCGAAATATCACGGACAAAACTACTGTTCGGTGATATGTTTAACATGATTTTATTCTCTCTGAAAATGAAATTCGTTATTCTTTCTTTCCTAACATAGAAATCTTCATTCGTTTAGTCAAACATCCTATGAGAAAACGAGCGAACGAGTCCGGTAGAAAACTTGATAAAAGATGTCGTTAATTCAATCGAAAAGATTTCCATTAAATAAATCGAAAATAAAAATTGTTTGCAAATTTTTGCAATTGAATTTCGTTGAATTTATTCAAAAATTTTTTTGAAATGGAAAACAAATGGAATAACCAATCTTGCGCATAAGAATGACTCATCAGGACTCTGAAGAGAAAAATTATTTGTTTATTTCTTTTTTTCTTCTTCGTTACATTTGAATTTCGATCGAAAAACTAAACATTTTGTTTGTCTATTTTGTAGATTTTTCGAACTTGAAAATCATGTCGAAAGTACAAAAACAACGTGTGCAAACATTCGGTCGAAAGAAAACCGCTACAGCTGTAGCTGTATGCCAACAAGGTAAAACCAGCGTCGAATTCGAACTAAATTTCATCGTGTGTTAACACATTTAGGCCATGGTTCAATTCGTGTCAACGGTCGACCACTTCATCTCGTCGAACCACAAGTACTTCGTTTCAAACTTGAAGAACCAATTTATCTCCTTGGTCGTGATAAATTTGCTAATGTTGATATTCGTATCCGTGTCAAGGGTGGTGGTCGTATTGCACAAGTCTACGCTATTCGACAAGCATTAGCCAAATCACTCGTTGCCTATAACCAAAAATTCGTTGACGAAGCAACCAAAAAACAAATTCGAGATATTCTTGTTCAATATGATCGTACTTTACTCGTTGCTGATCCACGTCGATGTGAACCAAAGAAATTCGGTGGTCCAGGTGCACGTTCGAAATACCAAAAATCGTACCGTTAAACCTGTGGCATTACTTGTTTTTCTCTTGTATGCTTCGTTTGTTTTGTTTTCTAACAAAGCGCACGTAAAAACGAAACACAAAAAAAAATTATTATAAGAATTATGTTTTTTTTTTTCATGAACGACGAATAAAACAAAACCTAACAGCTTGATCCGTCGGTCAAAATCTTGTTTCGTTCTTTTTTTCCTTGTGCAACTCTCGAGAGAGAAGATATGAATCCATCTTCTTGTAGATGTCGAATTTGAAACGTTTTCGTCCGTCTTTTGAATCGATTTGTTCGCATTCGCATTGTGTCGAAACACCGAGCACAATTCCTTGTGCTCATTGTCCGCTCATATTTTGTTTACGACATCTTGTCGAACATCAAACAGCGATTGATAACGAACAGAAACGATTACTATCGAGCATTGAAATCAATCGAATTTCTTTGAAAAATCTGCAATTCGAGGATAATCGATATGAGTTATATCAACAGATCGATCAATGGAAAGAAACGTTGAAGGAAAATGTTGAACATGTGAAAGATGAGATTAATAGATTTTATCAACAATCGGATAGAGAATTTAATGAAATCAAAGAAGAAATTTTAAAGAATGAAAATGATGATACGAAGAGTTTGCAAGAGGTGAAGAAGAGTTCTTTGTTCTTTTGTGTTAAATTTCTTGTGTAGATTTTCAGTAACTTAGAGCAAACAATTCAAATTTTGAAATCATCTCGATTAAAATTAAAAATCTCAAACAGTTCTGATTCAATTCCTCGTCTCATCAAACCAGATTTTCATTCGTCATTTCTCCACACTGAAACATCTACCAATCAGATCAATCTCGAGCAGATCTTGCCTAAATCTGAACTTATATTTACTCTCGATTTCGATCCAGCTGATATCACTCTTTACACGACATCATCAGAATATCTTCTTCTCTACAATTCCTCGCGTTCAGTCTTTCAATTGTACAATATTCTCGGTCAACATCTATGTGATATTCCCTACGATCAGATAAATCACGGTGATATCAATCAGATAATTTGGTCATCCTATGCCAATGCATTTCTTTTAGCAACATCGAAACAATTAATGAAATTCAATTGTTCAACAAAACGTTTCGGACGATACAATGAAATTGGTTTTGGTCTATTTAAAGATGTTTGTAGTGCTGGCGAATCGATTGTTTTAGTTCATAATCTCGGCACATCATTAGGCGATGTCATCGAACATTATTCTCAAAATCAGTTGATTCAACGTTGTTGGAAATCAGATTTATATCTCGATGAAAATTATCCTAAAGATACCATCGAAATCTTTCGTATTCGAATGAGCAGTCATTTAGTAGCTATCGATGCTCTATTTACAGATTATATTCTCGTTTGTGATCTGTTACAAGCAATGAAATGTCTTTTTCGAATCGATACGAAACAGTACGATGTGCAATCGATATCACCGATTTATGATACAAAACAATGGCTTTTATTTATAAGTGATACGGAGAATGAATCTCTTGAAAATCGAATGTTTGTGATCGACGGTGTCGATGGTCAAATGCGTGAATTGAAATGCGAGAAACATCATGCGAATAATATTTGTTTTTTTGGAAGAAATCATTTGATTTCAACACGATACGACAATCTCAACGAAGAAACTCTTTTATTTGATTGTCGAAAATTTTATTTGACATAAATAAAATCAAAACTAACGAGATCTCATTAACGTTTGTGAAATTTCGATAACAAGTGGATGATTGTCTGCGTAATTTCGTCGATAGATTTTCTCAGCTTTTTGATAGTGAGTTCGTGCTTCTACAAAATTACATAATTTTGTACAAGCTTTGCCAACATTATGATGACTAACACCGATTTCTGGATGATCTGGATCGGTTTTGTCGTAGTATTTCGAACGTATTTCAAGTGCTTCGAGAAAATTCGAATAGGCAGCATCATTATTACCTGTTGACAAATAAATACAACCGATAAGATTATAACATGAAGCTTTTTCTAATCGGTTAGCCTCGTTCATGAACAGAATTTCTTCAGCTAGTTTTCTTGCTTGTTCATGTTCACCTTGAGCATGATAAACACTAGCAATCTAAAGAAAAAACATTAGATTTAATAGAGCAAAAGAAGAAAATGATCGTACGTTTAATTGGCAGGCGATTCGTGCTGATTTATTGCCCGTTGTTTTGTAGATTTCAAGTGCTTTTTTGTGATATTCTAAGGCTTTCGTGTGTTTTTTCAATTCGTTATAACAAACACCGATATTATTTAAAAATATCGGTCGATAATGATTATTTCGATCGCTAAGACGTTGAAGTGCGTCTCTGAAATAAGTTACTGCTGCCTCAGGTTCGCCCATTTCAAAGATAAGTTTACCGAATAGAACTGGTTTATCTGCTTTATCGACATTTTTGCCGTAGGTCGACTCGATATATTTAATAACAACTAATTGATTATGTTGTTTCAATGAGAGATGAATAATATACATATCCAAATCGTTTTCATAAATCGTTTTTTCGATCGAATCAACATGAAATACGGTGCCAATCGATAGGAGAACTTCTTCTTCAAGAGGAAATCGACTTATATGACTAATATCAGCAAATGCAACACTATGATCATTGGCCATATCGATGGTAATTTTGAATAGAATAGGTATAAAATCTTTTTGAAAGCGTCGATTAATGAATTGCAGAGCGACTGATTTCCGTTTCGATGTCGAAACAAAACCGTTCAATGATATCAAATTACCAGCGCTGTTAAGCAATGATTCGATTTGATCAGGCTCCATGCAGTAACCTCGATAGACACGCAAGCTTTTCTCACCATATTGAGCTCGATAATTCTTGACGAATTCCTGATGTAAGGCTCGCAATTGTTGACTGATCGATTTAATAATAAAACGAAAACAATAAACTTGAGAAATATTTTCTTTTCGTAGAACATTATTGACACATTCATAAATAAATGAATTGTGTGTGTAATCGGCAACAGCGTTGACTTTATTTTCTTTTAATGATCGAGTTTTGTACTCTTCAATTTTTCCGATTTTATTTTTGTTTTCATTATATTGCAGTCGACTTTGTTCGATCATAACTTGCTTTGCTTCTTCATCATCATCATTGTCTAAATTGATCATAAATTCTTGCATTTGAAAATACCAAATGAAATCAGCTTGATTTTCTTGTAAATTTCGAATAGCTCGTTGAGGTTCGGACTTAACGATTGCAGATATAGGATCTAAATTATATTTTGATAGTATACTTGAAATCTTTCAATCAAAACGTTTTTTTTTACTTGTTGATTCATGTTTTTGTTGAACAAAAAACTTAACGCACGTTGTTTCGTTTAATTTTGCCGCAGATATGTCTATTGCTTCTAATAATTCATCGAAATCCGTATAAACACCTACAAGTTTATCAAATTTTAAAAGTCTGTATGCGTCTGCATCTCGACAGTAGATAAATATTCCGAAAACACATTGATAATTTTCTATACGAGGTATAATCGTTTCACTTAATGCACCAGAGACGATCGTCATATGTGTAGTTGGTTGTTTTTCTTTGTTTTGTTTTCGTAAATATTTAGCACCGTCGTCTTCGTTGTCGAATGTTTTCACGTTGGGATCCATTTCAATTAAAAGTTTAATCTTTTTTTTATTGGAAAAATGTCCGATATTATTATCAATCCAAGCTATACAATAATTGCTCATCCATTTAGCTTCACCTGCAGGATTTGAGCTCGCTGCCATTTCTTTTAGTTTGTAATTTTTGAATGGAAAAATAAGAAAAAAAACAAGTCACTCCCAAGTCTTCGGCGAAAGAATTCTTTGTTTTCTTCTCTTTCTTTCTTTCTGATGTTGTTACAATTTTTTAGAAGAAAAAAAAACGATACATATAACAACGCGATGACATTATGTACTTTTTGAAAAATATATGTGTGCGCAATTCTACCGAAATTACAATTCAAAAAATCATGAAATCGAGATCATGGGGTGTCTGATTTTTTCGGTTGTATTTATTTTAAAAATACTCTTTCAACGTACTACAGCGTGATATTTTATTTTTATTTTGTCTTTTAACATAACCATCCAGCATCTGGACATGCAGCAGCACATTGTGAATAGAATTTGCTACGAGCATAACAACTGAGACCCGGTGCACAACGCGTGACACCGATGTAACCTTCGCCTGAAATCAAACAGTTCGAAATTTAGTTGATATTTGCAATTAATCATACCTCCACATTGTTCACCAATGGGTAAAACTTCAGTTTCACAAGCCCATGTTGATGGACATGTCGGACGACATTCAGCATACACATTATTAAAATTAAAACAAGCAGTACCAGCTGCACAGACAACATTTGTAAGATTATTGCATTTTGAATAAGCAGGTAAAACAACTGGTTGAATAGGTGGTGCAGGCGTTGTCACTACTGGTGCAGAACATGTCCAACCTAAATAAATTCAAACAATAATTTGCATCTCAATATAAAAAAAAGATATCAAATCAAACCTGGCGGACAATCGTTAATTGGACGACATTGAGAATAGAATACACTTCGTGCATAACAACAATAACCAGTTGCACAAACACGTGGGCCCAGCCATCCATCGCCTCCACATTGTTCCCATCCGGCTGCAATAGTTGAAGGTGGTAAAGTAGCTAGAGCAGCTTCACATTCCCATCCTAAGTTTCTTGGACAACTGTATTGACACGATGAATACCATTTATTACGACGAAAACATGTTAGACCTGCGTTACATGGAAACGTTCCATATCCTTCTCCGGCACATTGTTCATAAATACCAACGGAATAAGCACATCCGAGTAGAGTGGCTAATAGAAATAATTTCATCAACATGCTAAAGTTTGATCCTTATCAATCGACTTAGAAACGTTTTTCATTTTGTTTTATCATTTATATATCAAGTGAAAGAGAAACAAGATCTATTTAGATATTCGATCTGTTGTTTTCGTCAATCTTAAATCTCATAAAATATAAATGTTGATCCATTTACCAATAGACAAAAGAAATCTAAGCATGAACTTGAATTTCAAATGCTTAATTCAACATTTGTTTTTAGATCTAATGCACTGGAATCTTTAAATATATATTGATCTTCGAGAAGATAGATGACATATGAAGAAAAAAAGAAGACGAAATCGACTGATTTATTAATGTTATTGTTATTATTGATCGACAACTGCCGTTTTGTGTCTCATGCCACTGTTATAATCAAGTATCTATCATTGATTCGTACCAAAAGAAATGAAGATGACCTTATGCATATACGTATCTATATAAAAGATAAACAGAGAAAATCAATTGCTTGTGCATGATCATATGTTCTTCGTTCTTCTATCAGCAGTAGATCGTAGATATTGATCTAATGGATACATTAACTGATTGTCGACAGTAGAATCCTCATCTTTAATATTTGCCACACATCATTATCATTCTCATTTGTCATACATATACACATATCATTCATTGACGAGGTCACATGCATTTGATTCATAGATTTTTCTTATTTCTCTATCAATGTATTATTAGTTAACTTTGCTTTTTGTTTGTTTCAACTACAAATTCGAGATGTACAAATGATCATCTTTAATCAAACGCTCGTTTCATCTGATGAAAATTCAACGATTGAATATTCCGACTCAGCATCATCATCGAGTATAATTATTACGATTATTATTTTATCGTTTTTGAGTGTGTCTGGTTGGATATTTATGTCTTATGCATTATTCGGTCGATCGGAAGCTTATCGAACCAAACCGGAAGATCAGCATGGTGTCGCACATCCAGTGAATGATTCTGAAAGATCAAATCTCTATGAATGTACAACTGATTTTGAATAAACCGAAGCCCATTTCTTTCTTTTTTTCTTATCTATTATTCATCTTTATTTATAAATAAATATTAAAATAATACATTCATTCAACATTCCCATCCTTCGGGACATTCATTTCGACATTCATGATACCACTTCGAATGTGCATAACATTCTAGACCTTCTTGACATTTTGTGAGACCAATATAACCATGTCCACCGCAAGGTGACCATTCAGGTAATGTCTGTTGAGCACAGAACCAATCTTCTGGACAAGTCGATCGACATTCTCCATGAACGTTTTCTGTTTGAATAAAACAAGCGCTACCCGTCGAACACAAAACTGGACCATCGATATTTTCACCGTAACATTTACCGTTGATCGATATGATTTGTTGAATTGGTTGAGTAACATTTGCTGCTGATTTCGAAGACAAACATTGAGAATAATATCTCGATCGTTTGAAACAAATTAAATTCGGTCGACACTTTCTCGGACCTTTGTAATTCAAACCACCGCATTGGCCAAATTCTTCGACGAATTTTTTCTTTGCCAATCGCTCGTCAATATCCGATTGTGCAAGAAGAACACTGATGCATACCAGACAAAACCAAACAGTCGATTTAAACATACTTCGATTGATGTCAAAATCGAATATTGATTTGTGTTTTTATATTGATATTCAACCCTGACATACTGATCGATCATGACAAGGACAAATAAACAGAGATTAACATGATATACTTTTTTTGTTTATTGGAAAATAAAACCAAAACAGATAATATAAAAACGAATCGAAATCAGTCGATTTTAACTTGAAATGGTGTTCGTTCAGCAGTTGTGCGTTTTTTCTTTGTTATGCCACTGATAAAAACAAGGAGAACAAGAACAATAGCAAGACAGATCATTGGTATGACGATAAAATACATCTAAACAAATGCAGAACTTAAGATTTAAAGAGAACGAGAGACTAATTACCGGAATGATTCGTTTGGCGCTTTCAAATGAAAAGGAACTGGAAAATAGAAGAATCTTAGTCGAAGAAGAACTGATTTAATGAAACTTACAAAGCGCTGATTTCCGGTGGAACAACTTCTGCTTTCGAATTCTGATAATTATTTTCAACAAATTCAACGAAAGCAGTTTGTTGCCACGATGTGCCTTCGTATCGATACATTTTTCCACGTTTAAATCTATTTAAAAAAATAATAAAAAAACAAAGATTTGAATTGAAATTTACAGAATAAATGCTGGAAGATTGAATATATGAAAACGTTTTTGCAAATTCGGATTTTCATCAATGTTCACATAGGCAAATATTGCACGATTTCGAAATCTATAGAACAAAAAAACAACATTTATTCAAAATTTCGAAGTTATTTTTTTTCTTACTGAAGAGACGCAGCTTCCCAAGCAGGAATGATACGACGTGATTCATTACTTTTTTTACTAAAATCAAAACATATGCATAGAGACATTCATTTGAAAGACTATATTCATACAAAAGAATGAACCAATCACCAGTTGTAGCTCCAGTTGATGCTTGTGTATCATGTTCGAAGGTTTTATCATTCAAAACGTGTGTTACTTGTGCACGTGTCTCACCAAACCATTCTTGTAAAACGTCGAGATTTGAAATCGAATCTTCAAAGAAGAAACAGTGACAAATTTCTCTTTCATTTCACAAAGGAAATATTCTACCATGATAAACAACGGGAAAACCATTTCGAAAGAAGCATAATTTCGGTAATGAACCGTGGATATTGAAATTTTTGTCAGCTAGATTTCTATTTGTTGAAATTGCGAATTGAGCGTTTTCACTAGCTGATAATTCTTGAATTTGTTTTAATTGTTCACGGTGCTGAAGACAGTCTTGACTAGTTTCATCTTTGCATATTTGATCATCAACTAGAAACGAAAGAATTCAAATAGTAACTTAATTCGAAAAAAACATCGATCTTTACCGAAAACAAGAACATTCAATGTTGATGATTGAGTAAAAGTGTTCAATTGTTGTTCAGTGTTTATTAATTGAAAATCATCCGCACAGGATAGACGAAAAATAAAAATCAGAAAGAACAAGAATTTCATCTGAAATGAAGAAAAAAATAACAGAAAAAAAAATGAACAATGTTAATCTTCAGGATCAAAACGTTGAATTGTTCGAAGGATTAAATTGATTTTTTCAAGATAACTTTCGACAGCAACACGTATGAATTTGGCTTCTTCACCTTCAAATCGTACATTCAAAACATTCTTGTTCAATGTTTCAATTCGTTGCATCGTCTTCTTCGGTTCTTTATCAATTCGCACCGTATTATAAACGATTTCTGCATGACGTTCATTTGCCAACGGAATATTCAATTCACACTGATAATTCATCTACAAAATAGGAGCAAGATCGAAAGAATACTATTTCAAAAAGACAACGAAAATCAATATACAAAAGATGTATTTTGTTTTAGATATATAACTGTTCAATCTGTTTTTCATATTCACTATTTGAATTTCGTTTGACAATGTTTTTCGTATGAAAATAATTCAATTTGTTCGACGACCATTTACTCAAAAGGAATCGTTCGCCACCGATGATTCGACGTTGACTAGTTGTCGTTTTCTTCGTCAGATAAAATCGATCGGCATAACGAATAAATTCGTCATAGAATGCCATTTTCCAATCGATAGATTTCTTTGGCGAAATCGTCTGTTCATCGCCATCGACAATAACATCGACATCACCTGTTATTCGCTCGATAATTAAACTAAAATTCTCGGATGATTTACGTTTGTAAGCCAATGGATATTTCCATTGTTGGTAGAATTCTTCGAATTTATTTAAATTCGATAGACGTTTTGAGGCTAATCGATGACCGAGATCGATAACTTCGGAAATAATTCGATCGAAATTCGGCAAATGTTTGTCTAAATGACGAACGATTTGTCCGTCGGTTTTTTGTACGTTGACAGTCGATGTCTATAAAATTACGAAATTCTATTTGTTTTTTTGTGAATCGACGAAAAACAAACGAACTTTTTTCTCGGGAGTTTCGGTAGGAATTGGCTGATTGTTATTGTTGGCATCGAGTGGTAGTTGAGGACAAGTGAGATTCAAAATAGCATATCGATTATGAATGAAAAATGTCACCCAGGCCGAATAGAAGAGATTCAAAAGTGCATCGAGACGTTCTTTATCATTGAATTCTTGCAAATATTTCGCGTAGCTTTCGAGTACGAGTAAAAGACCTTCGAGCCAACGAAAGCCTTGCAATGGTTTGAGATTACTGAATAGACATTTATGATGAAGAGAGTTCAATTCATTTTCAAGAACTTCAAGAATTCCATGAGAATAATATCGATAATCGTCGATATAGAGATTGTAAAGTTCAGGATCACGTTCGAGTACTGCATCCGAACATCGATGGAATGTTTTCAATGCATCTGTCGAACATTTAATATGCCGATCGAATATATTATAACAACGATTTTCATTATCGATTTTCAATGCATATGGATCCGTTGGATTCTCGGCAACAGCCGGTTCTTCCATTGATATATCAAATGTTTTCAAAACACACAATCATCGTTCTCGTTCTCGTCAATTTTACTGATTTTCTATTGATGATTCTGTCAACAAATCGCGGATGATGACTCGTTTCAATCTACTCCATCTATCGAAAATAATCAGATATAATACGTATATATATAGAATTTATTTTTACTCTTGATTAAATAAAATATACGATCGACTAACTACTATTGTAGAAGTCCTAGATCATTATTAACACGATCTGTGTAGTCATCGAAGATTACTTCTAGATAATCCAATTTGTGAATACTTCGATTGACAATCGGTTTGATTTTCAATAACATCATGAGAATATCACCTGATGGATGAAGAAAATTACAGAAAGTCGATTGTTCTTGGGAAAGTGTGCTGGCATTACATAGAGCTTGTCGAACTTGATTACGATCATCATTATAAATAAAATCCAGTACAGGTCTATTTCGTAAGATTTCACTCGATATCGAACCATTGACAAGAAAGATCTCCCAAGTATTTGGCGAACATCGACAAGTCAATAGATTTCCTTCAGTAACTCTTTGTAGATCTCGATTTTTCTGACTGTAGACTTCAACTAAAGGCAAATGACAAATGCCAACAAAGGCATAGTATTCATTTTGTGTTGATCCAATAGGTATAATTGATTGATCAAGTTCCTTAATCATACCATCGATAGTCACGGATGCGTACGAATTTTGTCCGTCATTTAATCGACATGTCAGCGTTATTTGTTGGCCAATATGTCGAGTTAGATTCAATAGTTGATTTTGAATAATTGGTGAGTCTTCTGGATGAGTTAACCGACAAAAATCTTGACCACGCCATTGATCAGGTTGAACACGAAGTACTCGTTCAATTGAATCGCTGACGTGAATAATTCGAAATGCTGCTCGTTCGCATGTTGTGACAAATAGAAATGAATTACTAACTTGAATATCCAAGAAATTCTTTTCATGTTCAGTTAAATACGATGGAAACAACGGACTCGATTGATTAGTTGTGATTTGTTCTAATAAATCAGTTGCTAATTTTAATTTCATAACTTGAGATTGTTTCGATGATTTGACATCGTACCAATGTGGAAGCAAAGACGACAATTCTTTGAAACAACGTTGTTCGACTTTACGTCGATCTGCTTCGATTTGTTTGTGTATCAACGCTCTTTGTTGTCGTTCAGCTTCAGAAATTGATGCAAGATTTTCATGTGATGTTCCTGAATAATCATCATTTTCACCCAATGTTAAGTCTTTTTGAACACGGCGCTTCGGCATCCAAAAAAGGAAATCGTCAACGAATGAATAAAAACGCAAGTGATGTCGTGATGTTTTTTACTCTACACAATATTTCAAACTTATATTTTCTCTTTATGCGTCAAGTGTGTAAATATTGACGACAGAATACACGTTTATTTTTCTTCTCTTTCTTTCGTATTGCGAAAAAATAAATAAACACGTGAAAAGTATATTTGTCATTTTATCTGACATAATTTTATTGACTTCAAAACTGTCGCGTACAAACAAATGAGAAGAAAATTAATATTTAAATTCAATCGTTTGGCTTGATTACAACCATCATGTGAACATAGAGTTATCGTGCCTTGCATTCGTACACCTGTTATATCATTAAAATTTTTCAAACGAAAATTTCCTGTCGAATCAGTTGATCGAGACGAGTCCATAATATTATCTGTAATACATGTTCGAAGAAAGAGATTCTTATTGATTAAACTTCGATTAACATTTCGATCGACATCAACAATAATACCGGAGATTTTCACACAGAATCGAGCAGGAAATAAACCATTTCGTCCGTATGATGACGCTAAACAATCACTATCAAGATGATTATCAATTGGATTGAACGGATCTCCGCATGTATCATGATCGAAATCTGTTGTCATACATTTAAAACATGATAAACAAAATAGATTTGCTGGAAGATAAATAAAAATCATAAATAATGATAGGATTAGCATGATTGAATATCTAGTTTAGAATAATGAAAACATATTAATAAAATCACATGTTCTCCAAAAAAAAGCTGGTATCATAATAAATTGAACTTAGAGTTTTTCTTTTTTGGTACTTTTCATATACACTTGATACTGTCACTAAGAATATGCCTTCTTCTTCTTCTTCTCTCTCTCTCAAGTCTATTTTCGCTTTCTATGTGTTTTTTTTTCTCTTTCGACATTTTCCGGCAATCTTTTGTGCTCATGTGTATATGCTTATGAATAAGAACTAGCTCTAACGTCATTCAATAGCTCTCTCAATGCATTTCGATGTTGACTATAGTTACTGTTCTCGTCTATTGATGTGACGTGATGGCATGCGCATAGTATTCACGAACAAAATATAAAGAAAACGCATAGGAAGAATAAGAACAAGAAAAAAAGCAAAGAGCTCAACGCCTTTTGTTTCGCTTCTATCTCATGAGAGTCGCATGTTAGTACGGGCGGCGTCGTTGGCAATTGAAACAAACGAACATTAGTGTATAATATAT
>Ga0209914_1001584_pt1 | contig 22328 bp, 14 predicted proteins | sample ThiBiot_500_plan_FD_183949 | JGI IMG/M metagenome (GOLD analysis project Ga0209914, IMG submission 183949) | Wastewater bioreactor microbial communities from Cape Town, South Africa - Thiocy_cont_500_plan (SPAdes) | ecosystem: Engineered > Bioreactor > Thiocyanate-remediating > Anaerobic-Aerobic...
AAATGGTATTCTACTTACATCGGTCTATCATAAGCCATCAGCTGAACCCTATGTTGTTCCATTTATTTCTGATCATCATCCACATGTATTTCGAAATATTATTAAAACTATTCTTACACGAGCTGTTAGATATTCATCTACAATTGAATCATTTGAGCAGGAAAGAAGATTTATCAAATTAATGTTATTATATAACGGGTAAGTTGTTCATCATTTACTAGTTCATTATTGTTATTTTTCTTTTTGATTGACAAATCATTTCATTAGTTATCCATCTACGTTTATCGATGAACAATTTGAATACTTTTTTTCGAAATATATTGGACGGTCATCATTTTTACCATATATTTACAATCAGCATCATTTGACATTATTAAAAGATGAATTTTATGGCCAACTAACACCTCGTCAATCCCAAGCAACAGCACGAGCAGCTACAGCTGATTTGGATAATGATCAAACCGATGATAATGATGCTGCTGCTACTACTACTCATCCTACGATCTTTATTAACAAATCATCATCATCAAAAGACAACAAATTTTTCATTCATTACAATCATGAAAGACGTTTTCGATGTTTTAAACGCAATTTACATCGAATACATAATCATCTTATACCAAGTAACTTAGGATTGGATCTTCGGCTTATCGTAGGCAATCGTAATCGGCCATATGCTGCTAATGAATTAATACACAAAAAGCCTCAACGATGGCTATTGACAAGCAAAGCAAAAAAAATCAAGTGTAAATACCAGCGATTCCTAGGTAAGTTTAAAACCATATATTCATCATCTGGCCATATTCTCAATTTTAATTGTAGATCGACAACGAAATTTCCAACAAACCACTGCTCCTGATCAATCAGATATGAACTTCGATTAAGCATATCCTATAATTAAAATATTGCACATTTATACCTTGAATTCAAAACGTTTTTCATTTTTCTTTTTAATCCAAAATTCTCTCTTTCGTTCATATTCAATCGCTACATCTAACCGATCGAAATCACTTGTTTCATTTATTCTAGATAACATCTGCATAGACACAACAGTAGTGATATCATCGACAACTCAAACTTTTTCATAGAAACATGAATAATCATGCAAACTTAAACTCCTCCTGGTAAACAATACTATTTATATTCACATTCAACTAAAAATTGTTGGTCTGCAACTAAGGTAAAGCCACTGATGAGATAAATCCGTGAGATTCGGACGAAACCGGTCATGGCAGTACACTTCCTCACCCTCACCCTCTTTAACACTTTTAAATGATGATTTTTGAATACTTGATCAAAGATCTTACCATATTTCAATTGAAATTTAAAAGAAAAATAATAATATAAATCGATGCAAGAACGGATCCTTTTATACTTCTCAAGTATCGATGACAACATTGTTATACACGTCAGCAAGTTATGAGTAAAGGAAGAGAACAAATGGCCACGTACGCAAGCTGCTAACGAAACTGCTAGATATAATGTGAGCTTTGACTCTCTTTTCTTGTTTCGATCAAATCTAATGATTATCAAACATCGTCTAATTTGAATAATGCTCGTCGATAATGCTATTGCTATATATTCATAGATATAGTGCTGATAACAGTCCTTATTGACACATTTGTTGAAATTGCCTACAAACATTTAACTAAACTACGGGTAAGAAAAAAATTTTTTGTTCTTAAAATCTAATCTATTCATATATGAACTTTAGGGAAAAAACACGAACCAAACTAGTTAGTACTATACATTTCTTGATCTACTGAATGAAATTCTGTTACAAATCTGTAGTTACCTATCACCAGCGCATGTTCTTCATGCATTCTATGAATATATAATCAACGTTTATATCGTTGCATATTCGCATATCATCAAACAATAAATTTAACAAATTATCTCTATGCAAATTTCAAACTATTTCTCGATCATTGAAATCTTTGCACATACTCATGAATCAACAACAATAAAACAATCCGATGCGTACACAACATGTGAGTGCTTGTCACTAAACAACTTCATTCCAATTTATATTTGAAATCTTTAACGATTTCATTAATTAATATTCATGATCTCTATATTCTGCTCGATGGTTTAGTACCGAATTTATTCTATTTGAAAGCAATCATATGTCAACACAATGTCAATCAACGAATGTCACGACCCAAATCATCGTCTTCAAAATTCTTGATGATAAATTTAGATGAATTTATTCTCAATACCAATGAAAATGTTTCATTAACTCTCAAACAATTGCATGCCATTTTTATACCATTACAACAATTGACAATATTAACATTGAATATTAAAACATTCATCAATGAAACTCAAACGAAAATTAATCTCGAACAATATCTACCGAAACTAAAACATGTCACTTGTTCAATTTACACGACATCAAATATTGATGAACTATATGTCAACAATGGCCAATGATAATGTATCGCGTAATAATGACAATTCAAAAAAGCATTTCTATACAATCACGAATTCATTTGAACAAATCTATTTCTCAATCATATCACTCAATGAAACACAAAATATTCAACATTTAATTGTTGATATACTATCTGTGATGATTTCACATTGTTTTACCAATCTTCATACATTGACAATTGCAATTGATGATGGTGATTTTTCTAATTATACTATCAAATAATTTCCTGCACTTCGCCATCTAATAATCAAACGTATCAATATGATTTCGCCGTCAATTTTACGACGTATTTCAACGTTAACATTGTCGTATATTGATGATTTATTTAATCATTCACAGATCTATTCGAATATCCGATATTTAACCATTAAAGAATCTTCTTTCGGATCGTCGGAAGAACTTATTCGTTTTATTAAATTCCAAATCTTTATTCAATTGAAATTTCACTTGAATTGAATGATTTCTATTATGCAAATCTCGATATTCTTATCAATCATAAATATTTACCATATATTTCGTGCGTAGGAACCAATTGGATAACAAAATCATATAGTTTACCAAATATTCAATTGCTAATCTCTTCGAATACATCATTAAAATGGAATCAAACTGACTATCATATAGATTATATTTCTAATTTTGACTCTCATAACTTGACTATTTATTTGTAAATATCATTTATCTTGATTGTTTGAAATAAAAGAATATTTCATTATGTTATAGACTTATTTGTAGATTAAGATAAAAAAAACAATGAAATATCAAAGCAAATGCAACAAATGATACTATTTTAAAAATATTTTGTTACAGTACTTATAAATCTCCATACATATTTCTCTTTTTTGGACCGAAATCAATACATTTACCACGTAGCAGTAAGTTGATCAAACCGGTTCTGTTTATTTGAAAGAATTCTTGAGGATGAGGATGCAACTTTACGTTCGAATGCAATGAATGTAAATACAGAAAAGAAGGAGAATGTTGTTTATTTTAAAATACCATGAGGCGAAGATTTACTTTCATTTGTTGGAATTTTCAGTTTCTATGCATAATAAAATAATAACGTTGGAATTCTGCACACAGAAAAAGTTGCTTGTATGCAGAAGGCATTGCGTGTAAGCTTCAGAATTCTGAAAAGAAAAGCAATCAGTTTTTTTAGATGATTGAGAAAATGGTTTCAAAAGAAACTCAGAAGGATTATTGCATTTTGATTAGAATTCAACGGTTGGTATTTTTGCAACGACTTTATTAACGCCTATCTCTGTAAAACATATTTGCTTTATCTAATGTTGAGCTTTATTTTATATGTTATCTTTACATTTACTATCTTACTCCAATGCTTTCTTTGATATTTAAAAGCAAATACGCGCAGTTTTATCTTATTACAGTTGTTTTGACAAAACAAAAAATACTTTTCTTTTTCTTTACTTTCTTTGTAGTATATATAACTCTTTGGGTTTTGGTTGTAGAAATTTGCTGTTTTCAATATTTTTTTTCTAGATGTTGATAAGAAATGTATTAATTTGACCTTTACAACTATTAAGATCCCGCAAGTTATAAAGTAAACTTTCATTATCATTAATACAATGGGTAATAGAAATCAACGGACAAGTTCTAGCGAAAGTCAAGCAGATCGTATTTATGACAAACTATCAGATGAATTAGAAAAACTACATCAACAGTATGGTAAACGTTACTCAAACTTTAATTATGTATTGCGTACTATTCATGATAATGTGGCTAATGAATGGAAAACACGATTCGAAGAAGTAAAAGTATTACAAAATCAAGAGTGTATTATTCTTATACCTTACAAATTCACTGATACACATTGGATTGGACTATTCATAAAATGCATACGAAATGGAAACATTGAACAAGCCGAATTCGTTGATTCATTCAGCAGGTCAAACATCGATGTTAATAGATTGCAAAAATTATTCGCAGAAGTTTATCCAAATATTGTATTACAGTCAACAAATGTCATAAAATACGATGATCTGGAAGAAAGTTCCGATGCAAATATTCGCACCTTATTACGGTTAGTCGAAGAACTACAAGATTCAACCATAGATGAATTTTTTGATGCAGAAAGTGACACACTACTGGAGTCAGAAGTTGAGAATGAAGATGTTTTGAAATCAAAGATCGAAACAGAAAGGCTAGAAGATATGTATAATGATTTCATTGCTATGCCATCATGTATCGAGAAATCTATCTTATGCTTACGTTTCTATCTCTCTTCAATTACGTGATAAAACGATAGAACTCAACAAGAAGATTTCCATACCTGAAAAGATAGAAACAGAAATAGAAAACGAATGTTTATATTTGGAAGAAAGATTCAAACTAGAACGAGAATTATCTTCTATGACTGTGATTCCATATCTACTTCAGCAATTACCAGAATGTATACGAAGAGAAGACTGGAAATCTGCTTTGATTTTAGTGAACAAAACTCTCATGCGAATAAGGCCCCTGAGTGTATCGGAGTTATTTCGAATTATTCAAAGAGTCGATACCACCGCAGAGAAAGTAAAAAATAAAGATATTGTACTATTTCTCGGAGGTACGGGATCTGGTAAATCTACTCTAATTCATTTTTTTGCTGGTTCGGAAATGGAATGGCAGAAAGTTAAAGGATTAAAGCATATTGTTCCAACAAAAATTACGAATTCAGACGCGAAAAATATCACAACTTCGCCATTTTCTGTGTCTGAAACTCGTTATATCATTCCTGTCACCATTAACTTTGCTGATATTGGTAGTTATAGAAAGAATAGCATTATATTATGTGATAGTCCTGGATTCGGAGATACACGAAGCCCTGAAATTGATATTGGTAATGCGATAGCAACTGTTAAAGTAATACGAGAATGTAAAAGTGTTCTACCAGTGATACTAATTAGTTATCAAAGTATTGGAGATCGATCCGAAGGGTTAAAGAATCTTGCCTATACTCTAATAGGATTAGTACGAAATATTGCAGATACAATCGAATCTTTCTCATATATATTTACAAAATTTCCAAATGATGAGAAAGATAATATCCATGCTAAACTAAAAAATATGCTAGATACTGTAAATGAACAAGAAGAATCTGATACCAGTTTCATGACTGTACTTCGAGATTTGTTGCGTAAAACAGACGATGGTGCATTGTGTATAGATCCAATTAAAGATAATCCTGGAAAAATTCTCGATAAACTTCTGAATAATAATCCAATTAATCATCCTGACGAAATTTTTCAATTCTCTACGACGACAAACTCAAAAACCATTCTATGCGAACAAATTAGTACATATCAACGGAGTATTAAGTATGCATTAGAACGTTCTGAATACGACTTGATAAAGTACCGATTAGATCAGTTGAAACGTTTGAATGATGAACTTGATCAAAAATATGTTGATGCTTACAAAGAATGCATTTATTGTATCAATCAACATCTTGAAAAAGAATATGAAATCGCTATTGCATTTCTCGATGACTGTTTGTTTGAGCAAACAATTTTGAATGAAAAAGATATTGACAAGTATAAAGTATATATAGATCGTGCAAATCTTGCAGAAAACCTAAGAAATGATCATTTAAATGAGCAATTAATTCATAGTAGTGCATTCAATCAACATATTGAGCGACAAGTCATCCGCATGTGTACTGATCTTGAAAACAAAAGTATCGATGATGAATTAGCGAAAATATATTTAGATAAAATCAAACTTCTCTGCAAGTATTTTTCCACCATAAGCGACAAGTATCGCGGAGCTTGTCAAGTCCTCTCTGACAAAATCGATCATGTTGTTCAAACATTCGAGATCAGGACATCCTCTCATCAGTTCGATCAAAGTGCTACTATGATCAACCAATTATTCAACGCGTTTTCTGTCATACAAGGTCATTTAGACTGTTCGAATCTAGAAAGTAAATATGTCAATTGTAAGAAATATTTTCTCAATTGTTTAAACGAATTAGTTCAAAATTTAAATTATATTTTCACACAAGAACGATTAGAAATCATACAAATAGATCATCTGAAGAATAGTATGTCTCTATTCGAACTAGCTTTACAAACACATCTACTCCATCAACATATTTCAAAAGAAGAAATTGAAAAAATTTACGAAGAATTGTCATCAAAAATTCAGACATATTTCAATCAAATTGTTAAGACTATTGAAATACAATTTGAGAATAGGAATGCATTAGATACCATAGAATCCTCGATGAATCAAATGGATTCACTTCGAAGTATGATTAGTATAGCACATCGAACAAATCTAGCATACCATAATATAATACGAAAGTTAATCAATTATGTTTATCTAATTAAACAAGATGTTGATGAACTTTTACGAATATTTTTTCAACATGAAACTAAACGAAATCACGAACGACTTCGAAAAGTTCTATCCGATTTACAAAATGCACATTGGATTAAGAAATATTGGCGAGAATTTCATGATACTATCATCAATAATTTAGTCGAAAAAATGACTCAACATGTTTCCAAAATGAAACAATCATTTAAAAATATTACTTTAGATCTTGACAATGTAGATAAAATCGAAGGTATCACTACAATTATTACGGATATTCATCAAATAAAAATTGTTCCAAGTTTGATATCAATGATTGATGAAGTCGATCTTTGGTTTTCTAAAGCAATCAAACATGGATTTGATGAAATATTGAGTTTAGCTACAAAAAAACATGAAGGAAATAAAAGTTTTGATATAAAGAAAGTTCAGAAAGCATTGACTTATTTAGATACTTGTCACAACATATCTCTAATATCAGAAAATGAATGTCGAACTACTCGAACTATTTTAGAGAAGTTAATTAGCAACCACAGTGAAAATATCGATAGAATTATGAATGTGACTTTTCATAAAATCAAAACTAATGATGGAGATATATCACAACAAGTTCGTTATCTTTCCAAGCGTCTTCGTGAAATCATTGAAATTAAAAATACATATTCTCGTGCTTTCTCTTGTTTTCATCAACAAACAATCGATAAAGATTGGAAAGATTGTTTGATCAATTTTCAACAAACACTAAATGATGAAATGATGAATCTCGTTGCGACGCATGATACACATCATTTACAGATGAGACTATTTCTAGCACAAAAAATGAGCGAATTAGATTGGTATTTAGATAAAGAAACTTTCTTAGAAATTTATAGTAAGTATCGTGAATTAGTTGAAGTCCAGAATACAAATCTAAGTCGACAAATACAAGAGTCGCTGAAAAATTTTGATTATGAGACAGCAGCGATTAAGATCAGAGAATTACAACTGTCAGGCGAAATAGGAAAGGAAATGTATATCGATTCGAAACGATTTATCAATCATCATCTTGAACAGATTTACAAAGAAACCAAAAAACAAGTCGTAAAACTTCAAGATGAGATTGAAATTGAATTAATTGAATCTGTAGTAGAAAATCTTGAACTAATGGAAAGAGCAAAACAATTCTTAGAGATGCATTTAAGCAACCCGAATCGAATTGAAAATTCAATTGAAGAAATTGAAAAACAAGTTGAAGAACGAATTCAAAGCTCTCTCGATTGCACCAATCATCTTCTAGTTAATCATTATCTATATGAAACGAGTCAAAAACTTGAATCAATAAAGTTAATACAGAGAGTTCTAGGGAAATTTTGTACCAATGAAATTTCCAATCGTATTGTGCTTTTAGAAGAACGTTACAATAAAGAAATTTTAGAAAACATTATCAACAAGTATTCAACTATGGATTTAAGTGAATATCGTTTAAATCCACCAATTGATTTTTTTGATAAAAAAGATCGTACTAGTCAAATCTACATTGAAGCAATGAATAAGATGAAAGAAATAATTCTCGGTACATTTCGAAGAGAATTAGAACAAGCAAAAGAAAAACGATTACTTTGGTCAGAAAATCCTCATCGTGAAAGAGTAGAATCAACAATGGAATATCTTCCAGAAATAATAAAAAAGAGTCTTGGAGATGAAATCGAACTTTGTAAAAAATATCTGGTAAAATGTGATAAAGATGATCAAAAGGAATTAGAAACGATCTTTAATAGTGGAAATCTTAAACAAATGAGAGAGAAAATAGTTGAATATAAACAATTTCAGTATAAAGAAAAGCTAATGAGAAAAGGTTTGAATATTATCAGAAAACAAGTACAAGAAATAATTCACAAATTACATGAAAATATACAAAAATATGCGAATGGTGAAGTTTTAAATCAAATGAATAAATTGTATCATTACAAAGTACAATTTAGAGATTTTACCCATGAAGTTGATCAATTATATTTAAATGAACAAGTAGCTTTAGAAAAAATAGTAGAAGATCAATATAAATATTTCATTAATTATCTTTCTAATCTTCATTTATCAATCCAGAATCAGGAGAATATCGAAAAAGCACAAAAAACTTTTCGTTATTTACTAAACTGTTTGGAATTTCTTGATAATCTTCCCGCATCTACTACGATGTTTACAGACGATTTCATTCGTAAATTCAAGCAATTGATCGAAAAAATAAAAGAATATTCGGATAAACATAAAATAAAATGCAACGAGGCATTGAAAACACCTGATATAAATCAGCTTTTGAATATTCTAAAAATGACATCGGCATGGAATAGTTTATTCAGCAAAATTAAATCCGATTATAATATTAATAGAAAACAAAATACATATATAGATTGTATTATTACAAGTTTAGAAAAGCTTAAATCTCCTTTAGAAATGTTAACATTAATATCACAGAGAATTGTCGACTTAGGAAATGAATTAATTAATCAAGAACTTTTGAATACTGCTACGAAAGAATTAGATAGATCACGTTATGAATTCTACCGAAACTTACATGAAAAATTCTTGATTTTAAGTCGAGCGAAGGTCTTCAACCAGTTTAGTAGAGAGATTGATATTAATAAGATTGAACAAACATGTTTAGTATCATTCGAGAAGAAAGTTCGCACAATTCAATCAGATGTCGAACTATTTTTAAATGAATTCTCACAAAACTCGACACTTGTAAATATAAATTATAATTCATTTAATTTATGTTATTCAAATATAATCGCGATCAAAAAGGAGATGAAAATCATGGGTAAAGAAGTCGAAAGTACAATTGAATCTATTGAAAGTACAATTTTTGACAGAATTCGTCGATTAGAAAGTTTAATTGAAAAAGAAAAATCAATGTTAATAGTAGCAGACAATCTGAAAAGTATTAAACTTATTGGAACAAATATTCCATTACTAAAAGCAAAAATCAATGAGAAAATCGATGAAATTTTGAATAATTATAAGGTTCAACATAACTCTTTAGTATTTGTACAATTAGGTAAAATTTTCAATGGAGATAGTCACGGTATAGGCCAACGTATTATATCTGAACATACACTCTTTCAAGGTTATGTTTTAAATCTATTCAATGAAAAAACACAAACATATCGAGTCGAATATGTTCTAAGTAAGATTCGAGGTGATGAGATAGAGAAAACTCTATTAAAAAAACGTTATGATGAATTTCGTAATATCTACGATACTTTAATTCATGATTATCTTCGATCTAATATAAACTTAGTTCCATTAATTTCAGATATAAAGATAACCGCTGGAGATCTAGTGCAAATTAAGAATAATATTAAGTGGACTGCAAATATCAGAGATAAAGCATTAAAACTACTCGCTCGTGTATTTGCTCTATGGACTTTACAAAACGCGAAATATTATTTTGAAGTCGAAGGATTGAATGATACACAGCACTATCTTTTTCAGCCGCATGCAGCTCAAGTAATTGCAATCTTTCGTATGTTAAGTATTGGTGATAAAAAAGAAGAATTAATGAGTAATTTAGCCGAAATTGGCACAGGTGAAGGAAAATCGATTGTATTAGGCGTGACTGCTTGTGTTCTATCATTACTTGGCTTTGATGTTTGCTGTGCATCGTATAGTGAATATTTAAGTCAGAGAGATCATTCTACATTACGATCGTTATTTGATTCATTAGATCTCATGAATAATATTCATTATAATACATTCAATAAACTTTGTGAATATATCATCAATGAGAACTGTAATATTCGTCAAATAGTAGGCCAATTGATTTGTGAAGGTAGTCAACTAAGTACGATGAGAAAACAAGGAAAGAATACACGTGCAAAAATATTATTGATAGATGAAGTAGATGTTTTTTTCAGTCGAGAATTCTACGGAAATATTTATACGCCCTCAATTAGTTTACAAGATCCAACTATAACGTATCTTGTCAACCATATTTGGACACAACGTAAATCAAAACTAACGTTGTCACAAATCAAACAAACAGATGAATATAGAGCTTGTTGTAATCGATATTCAGATTGGCAATTATTAATTAATGAAGCTATCAAAGATATGTTAGTGGATGTACAGAGTTTTCAATCACATGATTATATTGTTAAAAGTGATCGAATTGCATATAAAGAGCAAGATAATATCGTTTACAATGCAATCTATAGATATAAGACATTGTTTGCTTACTATTATGAACATGAGAAAGGTAATATTACTAAGGAGAGTTTACACGCAAATGTTAATATTAGAATAAATTGTGGTAGTTTTTCTTATACTGAGATACCACTTGAATTTCAATATATTATCGGAGTAACAGGTACATTAGAAACGCTTAGTGATGCGGAAAAGAATGTAATACAAAATAATTATAAAATCATGAAATATACGTATATCCCATCAGTATTTGGAGAGAATAATCTTCGATTTCAACCAGAAGATGATATTATGATCGAGAATAATGAAAATTATTTCAATCAAATAAGAACAGAAATTAATCGTAGATTAATAGGAATGCAATTAGAAAAAAGAGCTGTTTTAGTATTTTTTGAATCAAAAGAAAAACTACTCGAATTTTATAAGTGTGATGCTTTAGCATCGATCAAAGATTCTGTATTATATCTTATAGAAGAAGCATCTTTTGAAGAAAAGGAACATATAATTCAGCGTGCTACTTCATCTGGCCAAGTAACATTATTCACTCGTATGTTTGGTCGAGGAACAGATTTTATATGTCATGAAAAAAGTGTGACTATGAGTGGTGGTACACATGTTATTCAAACGTTTTTGTCCGAAGAAGTTTCTGAAGAAAAACAGATCAAAGGTAGAACGGCTAGACAAGGCGAACAAGGTTCTTATAGTATGATTCTATTAGATCAGGACCTTGAAAAATTTCATATTACAATAGATGACATAAGCAATATGAGAAAAACACTTTATGATCTTCTACATGATAAACGTACCAGGTTATTTCACAGTCATAATGAACAGAATAGAAAATATGGCGAGTTAGCGAAAGAGAAACATCAACGTTCTCAAAAATTCCTATTGAGTCTTCGAGCAAAAGAACTGACTTTTATTCGCAGATTTTTAATCGAAACGAATAAAGGAACAGAAATGAGCACTTCACTTTCACGAACTATATGCCTAATGGATGCGACAGGTTCGATGACAAATCTATTACAGAAATGTAAAAATACAGTACAAGTGATGTATGAACGTGCGATGAGTATTTTGATTGAACATCAGATTGATCCAGATTGTTTTCAAATGCAATTTGTTATCTATCGAAATTATAATAGTCCAGTTGATAAGATTCTTCAATATTCATCATGGGAGACAAAAGCTGAGAATCTACGTAAATTTATGAGTACTATTGAATCGGAAAAAGGTTGGGAAAACGAAGCGATTGAGATTGGTTTATGGCATGCTAATCAAGAGAATGAAAAAGAGCGTATTTCACAGGTTATTTTAATAGGTGATGCGCCTCCAAACAGTAGAAAAGAGATACAAGAAAAAAGAAAATATTTTGGTGAGATATATTGGTTAGACACTAACTTTGCACAAGTTCGCGGTTATACAGATGAATTAGAAAAGTTAATATCGAATCAGATTCCAGTACATGCGTATTATGTGACGAGAAAAGCGCAAGAAGAGTTTGAAAAAATTGCGAAATGTACTGGTGGACAGTGTCAAATGCTAGATATTAATTCGAGTGCAGGTTCTGATATGCTGACAGATTTAGTTACCGAAAGTATTTTAAATAATGTTGGTGGTAATTCCAGAGGAAATCTTCTTGTTGAAGCCTATAGAAATAAGTTTGGTAAAAGTTATAGCAGAGATTTGAACTCTTAATAAACATGAAAGAGCATCGATGAAGATATTATACATTAATCTTTTATTCTTTTTATTTCTAAAATGTTTTAAAAATCTTTTCTATTTTAATAAAAATATTGTATTTTGAACATTGAAAATGCAAATGTTAGAATCTTTGTGGAACACAGTATGGTTCTCTATTTCTATAGATCAATAGGTTCATGATTGATTACATAGAAGATGATCTTTTAAGAAAAGGTCGTTTCAATTTTGTTTCTTTTGGAATAATATTTGTGTGAAACTATTGCCTTCTGTTGATTGAAGATATATTACATTAACAAAAGATCAGTCCATCAATTAGTCGGCACATTTGTAGGCACTGTTATATCATAAACTTCAGTAACACATGTACAGTCATACTCATGACCGACAACTAATACAATTATATTACTATATGGCCATTAGTCACAATTTGGTTCATCTGTTTCAATAGAAGTATTTTTTGTATATTCCAAACGTTTGAAATCAATGAATCGGTCACAAAAGGTACATGTTCTTCTACCATAAGATAATCTTCGTTTGAATTATTTTCGTCATTTAAAAAAATCTGTAAAGGATCATTGAGAGAATAAGAATAATCGATTCGTTCATCACTTCCATCCAAAACAATACACTTTTTCGATTTTTCACATTATGAAACAACAATGTTTGTCTCTACAAAGTTCTTCCGTAATTCCATTTGACGAACATGCTTAGAAAATGTTTGCAAATTCGTAAATTACACTGAACCATTCAGATTGGCTAGTTAACTCATTAAATATGGAGACCGATAAATTCCATACAATTGAGGATTTCATTTCGAAGCTCTCATAATTCGGTAATCACTATTAGAGAAAAAAGTTGTTGACAGAGTAATCATGATTTTTATTAAAAATCGAATAAAAAAATTTTAAAAATCATAAATTTTAGTGATTTATCGCGATTCAATCAAGATCATCGTCGGGGATATCTGGTTGTGAACGAGCAGAACTGGAATCAGCAGGCATCATTCCACAATCTATTAAACCATGTCGAGTAGCGTCAGCGTACATTTGAAGTTTCATATAAATTTGAGATAAATGTAAATGCAATTGTTTCAAATACACATGATCGATTGGAAGTGATTTGGACCATATTTTCAGTGCTTTTTCCAGATGTAAACGAGCACTTGGAATATTATCCATTTGAAAATGTGTCACGCCTATGTTATTATACGTTTTTCCAAGATCCGGATGATCTATTGAAAGGCTTTGCTGTTGAATATCGAGAGTTATTTTCAGTTGTATCAATGCATTTGCATAGTCTCCCATCGATTGATACGCGAGAGCGATGTTATTGTGAACCAAAGCGCGATCAGAACGATTGGGTGGAAGAGATTTTTCTTGAATTTCAAGTGCCTTCGTGCAAAATGAGATTGCAGCTGAATAATCTTTTAACGAAATATACGTTAATCCAATATTGTTCAACGTTTTCGCTAGCTCAGAATGATCTGACGGTAGTGATTCTTGTTGAATTTTTAACGCTTGATCATAATAATTTAAAGCTTTTTCATACATTTCCATTGATCGATATACTTCACCAATATTATTATATTCAATGGCTATGTCAGGATGATTAGCTGGAAGAGATATCCGTTGAATTTTTAATGCTCTTCGGAAATTTTCTAATGCATTCGGCCATCGACCAAGCACAAAATTCATATCGCCAATATTGTTATAGGTTGCGGCTAGATCTGGATGACTGGATGGTAGCGCTTTTTGTAGAATTTTTAATGCCTTTTCATAGTATGACAATGCGGTTACGTAGTTCCCCAATGATTCATATGTCTCGCCAATATTATTGTGTGCTATGCCTAGATCAGGATGCATACATGGAACATTTGTTTTGCGTAGAATGGCGAGTGCTTTCGTAAGATACTCGAGTGATTTGGAATAATCACCTGTAAACCAGTATGTGCGACCGATATTATTCAACGTTATGCCCCTATCCGGATGGTTTTCGGGAAGTGATTGCGCTTGAATGCTGAGTACTTTATTGAATTGTTCAAGTGCAGTCGTGTATTCTCCCATAGAAAGAAGTACTTCGCCGATGTTATTGTGCAACATTGCGATCATGCGATTATTAAGAGGTAAAGACTTTTCTTGAATTTCTAATGCTCTTTTATAGAATGCCAGTGCTTGTTTTTTATTGCCTTTCTTCGCCATAATTAATCCCATTTTGTTTTGAGCATATACATCGTCATCAGCATCGGCCTCAAACGTGGCTTGATGAAGTTCTTCTGCTTTGTTGTACTCGCCCATTTTTAACATTAAATTAACTAATTGGTCCGATTCATTTCCACTACCAAGCTCCTTTCGGATGAAATCAGTTAGTTGAGTTAAACCTTTATCATGATCAGTAGTCGCTACAAGTTTTACTTTCCATATACCATTTTCGAGTTGATTCATTGCACCGATTCGAAAAATTGCATGCATCGAGAAGAGAATTTCTCTTTCGGCGTCTGCAAGATAACTCAGTTTACCAATTAATGCAAATGGAGTTGAAATCATTTGTGGATTGATATCGATTTCAAAACTAACACCTGTTAGAGAAGGATCCTGTTGAGATGAATCTGCATAGAGAAATGCCACTTGTTCATCAAAACTCGTCGAAAGAAAACTATTGAACGAGAGAAGACCACCTTTGCTGTTGCGTAACTTCTCGAATTCGGTATTGCTCATTCCTTGACCACGAAAGAGAGTCAATCGATTGGAACGAGGTGTATCCGAATACAATTGTTCGATTTTTCGATGGAGATCACGAATGAAGAAACCCATCTTGAGAATAATATCAATCTCCTGCGTTCGAAGAGCTTTATTAAGCATGGAATAAATGAAACAATCACGAGTGTACCATCGAATCGCTACGCTTGGATCATAGTTTTGTTCGAATTCGTTAATTACAGATAAGCGCGAATCATTTTCTGAACATTGTTCTCGACAGAACTGGACAAAGTCTTTCTTGGCATCATTGTCATTGGTCATTCTGAGAAGAATACCTTTCATGCAGAGTTGTAACTGGTGTGAATATATTCAACTGGTTCGGTTTCGCCGGATCGATTACTACTCTACTGCCATTAATCAAAGCTATGCGAGTTGCATGACGAAAACTTATCATTTAATAGGTTGCGTGTTTGTTTTGTTGTTATGGCACAAGAAAAGTTTGAAGAGAGACTGCAAATTTGTTGTTCTGACTACGCATCTTTTCTTCTTTTCTTCTTAATGTAAATTCAATTAGAATATAATCGTGTTATGCTCTAGCCAATAGTCGTAGCTCGATTCCTTCAAAGCTGAATAAATGAATGTTACTAGAGAATCTCTGCACTAAACTTCAATGAACTGTACTGTTTTTCGAGTGATTTAATAACACCTTCGCACAAGTCACCAGATCCTATAATCGAATTCGATCGGAAAGTCAACCTGAGACCATTTTCTTACTTTTACTCATTCGTGAAATATTACTTCAGTCTTTTTTATTCTTTGTGTGCGGTTGCCATGAAGCTTGCTGGAAAAAACCAACCAGTAACTGTTTTTGAAGGATGATTTCTCAACATCATAAAACCCGAAGAACAGACTAAAGCAAACGAAGTAACTATTATATACATACAAAACTGTTTATTCAAATACGTTATCAATTTGAACGTAACCTCAACCAATTGCAAGCCATAGTGGCATTAATTACCACTTAATCACATAAAATCTATCAAATTCATCTTACTTTTTTGACGTCAAAAGTCGACAAAGCACCACTTCAGGTGACAACTTATTCAGCCGATCATTTTTTGCCAAAATCAATCTCATACTCCACCATTTACCACCCTCATTCGCAAGCTTTCTTGTTAGTTCCTTGTCGTCTGAAACAAAAATCTGAAACTATAATGCAGTAGCATCTTGCTTATCAATTCAAAGAAAATATCGATTTAAAAATCAGACATTTTCTTATTAGTATTCATTAAAATTTTTCTTCGAAAATTCGAGATAGAAAAGATTTATGTTTTTGAGATGTTAAAATCAGCAAAAACCATTCAGGAGAACCGACGTAATTTATTTCATTGAAGATGTTCTCTTTTTTAGTGAAGATGAATGTTCAACAGAAGAGGTTTTAGTTTGTCTTTCTATATGACATTGAAACAGACTTAAAGATATAACACCATGATGACGTCGCTAGATTTATTGATTAAACACTGATAAGAAATGGAGTACGCCATATCAATCTACTTAATCGTTGATTCACATACGTCGAAGTATTTGTGTAACTTTGATAAAATGATTTAGTTGAAAAATGTGGTTTTGACAGTATTTTCATTCATATGAATTCTATTAAAGCTGTGTTATAAGACTGTACAGGTAACAGTAATACAAATTATACGCATTGAGTGTATATGGATTGCAAACTATCAAAGGATTCTCTAATTGAATTGCAATTAATTCCACGTGCGTTAATCAATGATGAAACTCTATGTCCTTGTTGTGGAAAGAAGATTGTCGAACATCGATACGGACGACGTAAGTGGAGCCAATTAAATATTTTATTTCAATAAAGATCATTGTCGGACGTTTGCGTTATAGGAATTCAAAGTATACCATTGACTCGTCATAATATATGCCCTCGTATGAAGCGTGCTTCACGAAAAAGTTCAATCATCGGAATATTTGTTTCAGTTATAGTATCGCTGGTTATCTTTGTACTCGGTATTTATCTTAATTACTTGGTATCTGTTCGAAATGAAATTTTTCAAGGAAGAATTAATTTTATAGAAGCAAACAAGAAAAATCTTGCAATTACTAACAGGTCCTTGACAATTGATGATAGTAATCAAACGAATAATAATTATGCTGTATTATTCACAATTCTTTTGTTTGTTTTTCTATTAGTAATAATTACTATCGTCATATTATTCGTTTATATGTGTTTATCAAAATCTGTTTCACAGAAGAAAGGAATTCCAGTTCCAATAGGTGTCTATACTTCAGTTGCGACACAAATACCTCAACATGAATCAGATTTTATATCATCTTAATGAATTAAACTATTTTCTCTGCTTTTAAAAGTTATATTCAATTTTCTTTATATATCCTTATTTCGTACAATAAAAGAAAATTTTTTCGCAGAAACAGTTGTCTTTCTGCATCCTATATATCCACTATATGACAGAATATATCCTTCTACTGTCGACAACAACTATCACTCATGATAGTTATTTCATACATATGACGATGAAATGTTTTAACAAATGCTAAACGTACATTAATGAAGAGTATATAATAGGGAAAGAAAAGAAAAAAGTTGTATCATCAGTTCTATCTATCTTTGACTTGTTATACGATGTATAATCATTATTATGGTTTTATTTTATTAATTGCAACTGCTCTATTTCAACAATTACCGTGTACAGCTGATAAATATCGAATATATCATGAATCTAATGGTCAAGTATGTATTTGGCAAGGAAACGCGCCATTTTGTTTCATTGGTTCTGGTTGTCCAATTAATTCAACGGTTATTAAAACTAGCAAATTTGGCGATGGAGGATATTGTTGGATAGGCATGAAATATTATTGCTGTGTTTAAACTTCAGTATTATTTTCATTTTTCTGTACAACATATATTTTCAGTAAAATATTCGATAATAATAAGCACATAATTTTTCTTTCACTTATATTCGATTGATTGAAAATTTTTATTTTCGAAGAACAATTAATAGCACTTGAACAATAAATATTAACTTAACAAATACAATACCACAATGTATTTCGATTTAATTTCTGTTTGTAAAAAGAAACAACTAGTAGCTCATTGAAAGCAAAAAGCGCTTTATTAATACAGTATACTATGTTCAATGATATACAGAAGATAAATAAAAAAATGTTAAACAAAAGACTTGATCATAGCCATTTGCGAACGCAATCTATCCTGTCATCCAATGTTTCATGCTTTTTGTAATACTTGATCTATTAATATTTGTATCAGTTGAATTATTTGCTATTTCATTCATAAAACAAAACAATATTGTATCATTGCGAAAGAGGATTATACGAAAATAAAAACACATAATCTATTACATTTTGTTTCCAAAACCATTGGATGTCACCCAAGCCATGTCTTTTTCTCCGATGATATGAACCTTTTAAAAATTCGCATTATATTTTGTTATTTCGTTTCGAAAAGGAAAAGCAATTGTGCCGGCGAAAGTTTAATCGCCAAACTGATTTTACATCAATGAAAAGGCTTCGCATCGGAGCACTAGAGAATGAAGATTGGAGGAAAATTGTGGTCCAGTGATTATTTACAGCAAATGGGATACTTTTAGTGTTATTAAAGTCTTTAAAATAGTTTAAGGCTGGCATTAACGTTTCATTCACATTTCAGTGTTTATTGTTTCTTTCAAATACAGTAGAATGTTCGTTGCGTTGGGGAATATCGAGAGAACAGTTATATCGGAGTTAGCAATTCATTCTACTATTGCGTAGGAAATAAGTTGTTTTTTCAAATTATTGGTTTTACATTATGTAAGCCTGGTGAAGAATTTGAGCACAAAGAGAACAATGCATTTTGCTTGTCATCATTGATGGGCTTTTTCCAACATAGAAAAAAAACGACGCAGAATCGACGGACATCGGTGTTGCAGCAAAGACTATTGTTGTACTGCAATAAAAGTCAACTTCTTAAATATTATTTTAGACTTTTATCGATAATATGATAATTGCATGCTTTGACCAATTGAAGATGCATTTTAAAATCGACTAAAACTAAAGACAATTGAGCACTTAACTATAGCGCGAAAACTAGGTTTTAATTGATTTGTCCGAGATTGATACTGAAAAAGATATCCATAAGATGAATTTCTTATGAGCTGAATGCAACACAAAGACTACAAGATGTTGAAATTTGCATTGAAAACTGACAGAAAATCGAAAATAACTCATGGAAATTAAATATTGGATCATCCGTCTTGCTCACTGGATCTTGCGCTTTCAGATTTATGGGTTTCTAGTTCGTTGAAGAGTACCGAAAAACATCTATGGAATAGACCGAAAAAATGAAACTTAGCCCTAAACATAGGGGACACTATACTTCAGCATGTCATGTAAAAACAACAAGATTTTTCTTTTTCTATCGATAAATAAATTGCGAGTGTTAGAGCTTATTGATTACCCTATGTAATAGTGATCATACAGCGGGAGAAAAATTTGTTGAACATGTGAAAGAATTAGGTGTTGATACAAAAGATGCTGTTCTTCATACAGCAACAAATATACCACATGCATTAAAAAGAGCCAGTGATTATATTCGAACTCAATGATCTTCTTCAACAAGCATCAACATTAAAAGATGTTATTATTAAAAAAGCTATTGATGTTAAAGATGCAACTCCTCTAGAACAACCGCTGTATTTAGTTAACAAGAAAAATGAATAAAATATTTTGATTTGAATCTTTTTTTGCATTGGTTTCTTATCAATAATGATTTATTGATTCCAAAAGAGACAAAGAAAACAGTTAAAAGTGATATACGCAAGTTGATTTCAATGTTGAATCGAATCTCGATAGTACCATTTTCAAATGAATAGAATATGTTGATGTTTGTCAAAGAAATATCAAAGGGCATTCGTCAATATTATTAGCACAAATTCAAATAAAAGAAATGAACGTGATGATAATAAAAAACAAAGATTTACCAGTATTGACAGATGAAAGTGATATTTTATTAAAACACATTCTGTCATTTGGTTCATCGCTATCGTTAATCGAAATGGTTATTGAATTTTTGATCATTTTTGTTCTGATCAAAGAGATGACTGATATGTAAATCAGTGCCAAGCAGTTTATTAGATATACGCTCTATGTTTGTGACAAACAATGGTGATATCTATATTGATAATAGAAATAATCGTCGCGTTGATAAATGTCACGTCTGTTCAATCGGCATGTGGAGGTCTTTTCATCGATATTTGTAACAATTTGTACTGTTCAATATCTGGTAGTCATCAAATTATCAAAAAATTGGTTGAATAACAAAAGGAGTATAGCAACAATCATTGCTGGAACAGGCGTTTCAGAACCCGAATCAGATATACTTTCTGATCCTCAAGGAATTTTCGTTGGTAGCAATCTGGATCTATATGTAGCTGATCATAATAATCATCGAATTCAATTATTTCGATTGAATGAACGAAATGGAACAACCGTAGTAGAAACTCAATCATTAACAACACCAACAATTCAACTTAGTCATCCAACAGGAGTGGTTCTCGATGGTGATCAGCATATTTTTATAGTTGATCGTGACCATCATCGTATAGTTGCTTCGAATGAATATGGTTTTCGTTGTATATTTTCATGTACTGGTTGGGGTGGTGGATCTACAGGCTTAATCTTTCCTGTCAGTTTATCATTTGACAGTTACGGAAACATTTACGTTTCCGATCATGATAATCCACGAATACAAAAGATTCATTTCTCAACACAATCGTGTGGTAAGTGTCAAAATTGATAAAACTCTCTTTTTTTCGATGTTCAATTTGTAGTTTTAACTATTTCTTATAATCAACCAAAATTTACTTCAAATACAACTTGGAATCCAAATAGAACTACTTTCGCTCGTGAAGACACAGTAGACGAATATCCTTATGGTATTTTTGTTAATTCAAACAACGCAATTTATGTACCCAATCGACAAACTGGTCAAATTCAAATTTGGGATAATGATACAAGTATTAATCCATCAAGAACAATTTCTGGTGATTCATCAGATCTACATTCTATCTTTGTGACGAGTAATGGTGATATTTATGTCGATAATGGAAAGGTAAAGAAGCGTGTTGACAAATGGATGACTATCATGTTTGTTCAATCAACATGTTACGGTTTTTTTGTTGATACTTATCAAAATTTATACTGTTCGATTCATAAATATCATAGAGTTGAGAAAAAATGGTTGAATGACACAACAAATATATCAACTATCGTTGCTGGAACAGGTACTCAAGGATCGGCATCAGATATGCTTGATAGTCCTGTGGGAATTTTCGTTGATATCAATCTAGATTTATACGTTGCAGATTTTGAGAACAATCGAATTCAATTGTTTGCTTTTGAGCAACGAAATGGCGTGACCATAGCAGGACAAGGATCGATACAGGAAACAATTGACCTCTTTCGGCCAACTGGAATTATTCTCGATGGTGTCGGATATCTTTTTATTGCAGATCAAAACAATCATCGTATAGTTCGTTCGAATGAATATGGTTTTCATTGTATACTTGGATGTTCTGGTAATGATTCATCTTCCAATTTATTCAATTATCCTACAAGTATATCATTTGATACTTACGGAAATATTTATATTATCGATAAAAATAATCATCGAGTACAAAAATTTGTTAAAAATGATTTTTGCGGTACGGCTTGTCCACGTAACGCGACACATCAGTGACCAAGTTTTTTTTTAAAATTCTGTCATTTTTGTTTACAGTATGTTGTAGAGTACATTCGAAACTATAGGAAAACTTATTTTAATATACGAAAAGTTGTTTTGTTGAAGTATTTCGAAGCTCGGTTATAGAAAGTACTTTGAATGTTGTTATTCAATAGATTTTTCTGTTTTTGTCCGAATCTATCTGTGTGCCTTAGCGTTGAGTTTGAAACGACTGCTA
>Ga0209914_1001589_pt1 | contig 22268 bp, 14 predicted proteins | sample ThiBiot_500_plan_FD_183949 | JGI IMG/M metagenome (GOLD analysis project Ga0209914, IMG submission 183949) | Wastewater bioreactor microbial communities from Cape Town, South Africa - Thiocy_cont_500_plan (SPAdes) | ecosystem: Engineered > Bioreactor > Thiocyanate-remediating > Anaerobic-Aerobic...
AGTGAGTATTTTGAGAAGTCACAATTTTTTAAAGTTTAATCAGAGGAAATCGTATAGGACAATTTCGTTGTTTTCTCAAACGTTTTTATTGCTGTCGATGAAGTCTCTTGAGGGAAGAAGGAAGTTTGATATAATTGAAATGTTCTATGACTTTGATAAAGCAAAATCAAGTATCAGAGAACTAATTAACTGATAAGCTTTTGGATTTCAGTTTTCGGTATTGAAAAAAGTGGCTATATTAGAAAGTTTCACTGATACAGTGCAAGAAATTTTGTATATGCGTTATAAAGAAAGAAAGATTGAGCCGCTCGAGTCGTGAGAGGCGGACCGTAGGGACGCTGACGAACGACGAGGTGCGGCTTACATTCATTATTATGGTGAACAGTGATTTCCGAGTACTCTATGTGTTCAGTTTATATTGAAAGAATTGTGCCTTTAAAGAACTGACTGAATGAATGAAATGGCTGTTAATCGAATATACTAATCCCCATAAAAATTAATTAGCTCTCTTTCTTTAATGAGATGCATAATTCATTATGGTTATGGAGTTTATATTTTCTAAAATTCTATGTTGAAATATCTCCGCAGAAGAAGAGCAATTTATTTGTTTCATAATTATATTATAATTACTTCAATCTCTTTTCAAATTCAAACTGACTGAAAATGGGACGAATCGATCGAGTCTTAGTTATGTTTAATGAGCTCGTCAACGTCTATCTAATCATGCAAAAAAAACAAAAAAATCGTGTTTTTAAGAAGTCATAAAACAAATTTTGCTATTTTTTAGTTTCTTTCGAGAAATCGCAAATCTAATTAAAACAGTTGATAAACATATTGTTTTTTCATAAATGAGTGAAGTCGATCATCTTCGAACTTAAGTAATAATTTGAGAAATATCATCTAAAACTATAAAATCTAACGTGTTTTAGATAACAATTAATGAAGGATATATTCGTGATACTGAAAATGCTTTGGCTCATGAAGAGAGCAATTTAACTAATCCAAATCTCACCGCAGATGAAATGGCCGAAACAAACCAAAAAATTTAAAAGCAGATAAACAACGTTATCTCCTTTTAAACGAAGCACTAGAAAAAGAAATAGGTATCAAATATTCACTCCTCAACACCCCACCCTCTCTTTTTTTTCTGTAAAGAAATAAAATGATATTCACTGCAGTTCTATCTCTATTTATTTCTGTATTTTCAACTGCTCTCTCCCCTGGCTTAATGACGATGACGATAACGTGGCACAAGCAATTCAAGTATAAACTGAAAAAAACATTTTTCTTTCTCAAACATGTTTATTTTAATCATTTTCTTTTGCAATCGTTTTCATTTTCAATAAAATATAGAATGAGAATATTTGTTTGATTGTCTTTTGTTGTTCACACCAATGACATCAAAGCAAAGGAAAATAGAGATGAAATTGTTTGGAACCAACCATCTCTCGATAAGTAGTTAGTTTAGTGACATTCGCACAGTTATATCGTGTTGCTTCTCGTGTAAAATCTTGAGTAACATTTCTTAAGTCTTCATATTGAATAGTCAAGTGACCCAAACGAGGAAGATGTGTTTTGTTTTCATTGAGAAATTGATCGATGATTTGAGTACAAGTTCGAAATAAATCAAGTGAGGATATTCGATGATTGAATCTCTCGGAATATTTTCAGCGGCTGTCGTTTGATTCGATAATATTGATGAAGAATTTGATACCGAGAAATGTTTCAACATTGGAAAACATTTGGATATTCGAACGAAGAATTTGTTTTGAAATGGAACTACTTCTTCTATCGATAATTCTGTAACACAATCAAATTTTATATCGGGCAATTCACTTCCGATTAGCATTAATTTAACAAATTGAAAAGGAAGTGTAAATACATGATATGTACTTCAATTTACACATGTAGGAAGAATATTCAAGATTTGTTCGTATTTTCTATTGAGAAATGTTTGTTTCATTTCACCTTTGTTCAAATAACTCAGTAAATGTTCATGATGATTTTCGACACTAACATAAAAATTAAACAATCGAAGTTGAGATGAATATGTTGAGAATTGATTGATCAGATCAATTGGATGGAGAAATATACCTTGATAACCAATTCGTAAATATAAAGTTAATTCTTGTAAAGAAATCATACGTTGAAGAAGTGAACAAATCTCATCATAAGATCCATCGATTAATCCATCATAGATTAAAGAAAAACATTTTAAATTCAATACTGTGTTGGATATTATCGACGAATCATTTTCCATCAAATAAAATTGAACAAGAAATGATGTCAATTGATTGAGACGACCATCAAGCAAACGAAGACAATCTGAAAATTCAACTACATTTACAGACAAATAAGTCAAATTTGAATTCAAAAAACAAGTTGACGGGAAATAACGAAGTGACAATGCTGGATATACATGGATTTCATTTTCAACCATAGTCAAATGTTCGACATTTTCGAGTAAAGTTAATAAAGATAAATAGATTGTTTTTGTATATTCTATCAAAGATCCGTAACAACGTCTCTTATCTTCATTTTGAATCACTAATTTTCGTATTTGTTCTTTGAAAATGTTTCGAAAAGATGATTGATCTAAACATTGATCTTTATTCAAAATCAAAAATCAAATAGAATCTACGAATCCTACCTGACAAATAACGTAAAAATTGATCGCCACGAAAATTTAAAATTTCCAATTGAGATAATTTTGGATAATGACTTACAGCAAAAATACGCTCCAAATATTCCAATTGAACAGTAAGACTTTCCACATTGAAATGAATTTCACGTAAGAGAAAATCACAAAATTGATCAAATACTTTTGTTTCGTCAACAACATTTGCTGTGAACTTCAATTGACTAGAGAATTTTTCACTTCGAACTAAACGTTCCAATCGATTGTTATTTATTCCATAGAATGAATAAAGAACATCGACATTCTCAAGTTTATTCAAAATATAAATTAACATTTCGTCGGGCAAATCAACGAGATTCAAATTCGATCGATTCATATCTTGTATGTCCATTAACACATTTCTCTTCGTCAACATAAATATTCATGTATAACAATGATTATTTGTTCAATATTTTGACCTTTGACATCAATGGACTGGTACAACAAAGAATGAAATTGATTCATGCAGAAAACATATTTAAAAGATCAGCGTACAAAGTCATTAATCAAAAATAAGACTGAGATAATTGCAATTGTCTTTCTTCAAGAGTCATACAATAGTTTATGAAAGAACAAAATCAGATGGCACTAATTCAACAGAAACTTTGTTTATAGTGAAATCGAATAAAAATGAAAAAGTTAAACTAACAAGGTCATCGGAATTTGTATTCGAATAAAATGAGTTTAACGATCATTTCATCTCTGGCAAGCAGAATGTTGAGACAGAAGACAACGCATACATATCATTGATATCATCACAATAAAATCCAATTGACCAACGTTCATTCAAAAATTCGAAACTCTAAAGATAATTTATCAATTTACTTTCATATCGAGATTATTCGTTGTTCGAATTGAACAATCGAATTGTTTGAAATGTGGAAGACATTCTTCGATTAATATTTCATTGTACAAAGTCGAATCACAAACTGTAACATCGAGAAAATTGAAATTAGGAATAAGACCATAGAAAAGGACGCAAAGATCATTGATATCATGTCAAGAAATAGCTAATTCTCTTAGAGAAACATTTCAACAGAATGGTTTATTAAGAATCAAACCGTGCATCGCATTATATTTCAATTTAACCAATGATTCATATGAATTCCAAAATATATACGACTCAAAATAATCGCTATCAGACATATACAATATTGAATAAATGAATTGATTTTTGAAATATTTGTTGTGAAATAATTGTGAAATGATTGAAATTTTCAACATTAAAGAATAGAAAGTATTCTCACAAAATTTTATCTCTGACATACTCAAACTGCATACTATAATGAATATGAATGAAAGTGAACTCTACTTCTTTCAGTTTCAAATACTTAACAATTTTTCTTCTTTTCAAATATCAAAGAAAAACACATGCTTTTCCTCTTTATTTTGCGAATTATATCATCTGACAAAATTCTACTTTATTCAGACTAAATTTCTGATATTACCATTTTGTATCTGACAACACTGTCATCATTATCAATTTTCATTTCGTTTACACTATCTTTCAATGTTAATATCGGTTTATTTAATATAAATATATTGTTCTCACGGAAAATAACAAAGTTTATTATAAAATGATGCACAAGCCTGTTCTGGTTTCCATTATATTATACTACAGGAATACTGATTGTATTCATTACTAGTCAAGTTATATTCAAGGTTGAGTTGTGTAAGTGTCTAAGGAGAGATCGAGTAGTGATATCTGATCTGAATGAAAGAGTAGCTGTAAAGTTACTGTGTTTTGTAATGCTTGAGCACGATGTAGATGTCGAGCACCTTTAGCTCCAATCCGGTTCTTGGAAAGGTCGAGTTGTGTAAGTGTCTAATGAGAGATCAAGTAGTGATGTTTGATATAAATGAAAGGGTAGTTGTAATGTTACTGTGTTGTATTCTAATGCTTCAGCAAGGTGTCGAGCACCTTCATCTCCAATCGAGTTCGATTGAAGGTTGAGTTTTGTAAGTGTCTAAGGAGAGATCGAGTAGTGCTATCTGATATAGGTAAAAGAGTAGCTGTAATGTTACTGTGTTGTGTTCTAATGCTTCAGCAAGATGTTGAGCACCTTCGTCTCCAATCCTGTTATTCCAAAGATTGAGTTGTGTAATTGTCTAAGGAGAGATCGAGTAGTGCTGTCTGATATAAACGAAAGAGTAGTTGTAATGTTACTGTGTTATGTTCTAACGCTTGAGCAGATGTTGAGCACCTTCATCTCCAATCCTGTTATTCCAAAGATTGAGTTTTGTAAGTGTCTAAGAAGAGATCGAGTAGTGATATCTGATATAGGTAAAAGAGTAGCTGTAATGTTACTGTGTTATGTTCTAATGCTTGAGCAAGATGTCGAGCACCTTCATCTCCAATCGAGTTGTATGAAAGGTTGAGCTGTGTAATTACCTAAGGAGAGATCGAGTCATGGTGTGTGATATAAATAAAAGAGAAATTGTAATATAAGTTACTGTGTTTTGTTGTAATGCGTGAGCAAGATGTCGAGCACTTTCAGCTCCAATCCAGCTACAGGCAAGGTCGAGTTTTGTAAGTGTCTATTAATAAATGTAGATCATCTGTAAGAAAGTTTTGTTCGGAGTTAGTTGCTGATATGAATGCATGGATACAAGAGAAACCATGAGAGTGGAGTAGCTGGATGAAGTGTACTAAATTAATAGTATTGTGCACTTACTTGAAATCGGTGATATGAATTTTGGATTGCATTTAATCGTTGACAAATGTTGAGGGTGTATCGTGTGACCGATTCTTCTATTCGCTTGATCTTTATTTCAATTTTGGTTTCTAGAAAAACAAAATTCCAAAAAAGGATTTGAACAATATCTGCCTTAAACTTGTTTTAAAAAGCAAACTAAAAAAGTGTTTTAGGCATAGTAGGAGGATTTCTAGTTAATTTCATTTCTGATACGAAATGATTAAACCTTTTTCTAGTAAATCAAAACTTGTTTGAAACACAGTGTATCTCAATCACAAACTTGGTTGAGTCATCTGATAAAAAAACACTAGGATCGTAAAGGAAATCCTTATCTAAAGTTGGAAGGTTTTTTTTTACCAAGAAAACAGTTAGATAGAAAAGAGAGTTCTTATCTAAAGTTGGAAGGTTTTTTTTTACCAAGAAAACAGTTAGATAGAAAAGAGAGTTCTTATCTAAAGTTGGAAGGTTTTTTTTACCAAGAAAACGGTTAGATAGAAAAGAGAGTTCTTATATAAAGCTCGAAGTTTTTTCTCACCATGAAAACTCTAGAATCAGTATTAGAGTAGCATGAATTTTCTTCAACCGACTTAAAGAGTGAACTTTGAGCAAATGTGGAAAAGTAGCACGACGAAAGGAAGAGGAATACTTTACTTATGAAACAGTTCTAAATCAATTTCATCACGTAATGAAACTGATTTAGAACCGTTTCACAAGTAAAGTGTTCCTTCTCCTTTTTCATTCATATTAAAACTGTTGTATTCGATCCTTTATAGATCAGATAGCTAGTCTATGTTTATGGTACGTTCAACGAATCAAAAAGGTGAACTATTAGATTTAGTTGATGAACTTCTAGAAATCTTTTCTGATACCTATGCTGAAAAAGAAAAATTAGGAAAACTAGTGAAAAACACACAATATGCAAAAGATTTGTTTGTTAAATTACGAAACGTGCTTGATCAGTATGATAAAAGAGGTGCAAATATTGTTAAAAAATTCGAGTTTGCCAAACAATTACGACATTTCAAACAAATGATCGAAGGAAATATTCATAAATCTACTCAATATAATGATGTTATTTCATCATTGGATGGTTATTTATCAGTAATAAAAGAAAGTTATCGAATTAATCGAGATAATATTGAAACATTGGAAGAGATCAACACAAAAATTGGAAAAATACTTCGAATGCAAGAAAATAAAAATAAAATTGGTGGATTAATTAGCCGAGGTGTTCAAAAGAAAACATTAAAATTGATCTATTTTGATCTAATGGAATCCAATCCTGAAAGAAGAAAATTACGTGTTGTGAAAATATTTTATGGTTACTTTGTTCGTTATATCTCATTTATTAGGAAATCAGCAGAAGATCTCGTTGATGTTAATAGATATGCTTGTAGATTAGAAGACATGCAATTAAAATTATTAAGTGAAGAACCGATTGATATCAAAGATTATTTTTTCGAAATTAAACACGAGTTAACTCATGATCCAGGTTATTCAGTTGAAATTTTATTACGATGTCTTGCAGAAAATCCGTTGATTCATACAAGTATCTCAAATGATTCTAGGTTTTATCTAACTAATTTCATTAAAATATTTGAGAAGTTAGTTAAATCAAAAATGTCATGCGCTTCTAAAACTTTTATTGAATCAATAAGTATATTAATATATCAACTAGATCGAGCACATTTTGGAAAGTTATATAAAGCTATAAGTAAAGAGAACGCAATAATTAAATTAGTATTCAAAATAATCTATGATAAAGGTGTTGAATTATATATAAGTTATAAGGAACATATTTCAACGACAAATGTCAATCAAAAGGATCCTTCTCAATCAACGATATCGGAAAATATTAAGGAATTAAAAGCTAAATTTTCGGATTTCTTTGAACTGATTTTATCGAGAAAAACAGTTTTATTAGACCAATTAAGAGATTCAGTTATTGAAGAAAAAAATGCAAATGGAACTTTTTGTTTGCTATCAGATATTTATGATCAACCTATTCAAAATTTGAATCTAGAAGCACCGGATGATATTATTAATGTGAAGTACTGTTTTAATTATTGTATGCTTCAATCTTTAAAATATCAAGATTTAGGTAATGTTCCAAGACCAGAATTATTTCATCGATTATTATTCTATATTCAAGCTCATGACAGTAAACAAAGTTCAAAAGATACCGATAAAAAACATAAAAAGGATTTATTCAAATTAAAAGCAAAATTTTACGAAGTTCAACAAGATAATTATAATGATTTAGAGAGTTTAATCGAAATTTTAAAAATGATGATCAATATTCAAACATATAGTTTTCGTTTGACAATTGGTACATCAATTCTTTCCCAATTGAAAGATAAATCCAAAAATGAAAACTTCAATGTAAAAATCGAAACATTAAAACCATTCTTTGATGAAACCGGTAATGAAAAAGAAGTTTGTTTCAGATTAGCAAAATCATTTAATATTCATTTATTAAAAGATGTGTTCGAAGATCAAAATTTAATTTTAGAAATATTATGTAATTGCAATCCAAATTTCAAGTTAATGTTTGATAGCGGGAATGAATTTAACAATAAGTTTGATATTGACAAAGATTTAACTCCTGGTTGTAGTATTCCATATTATTTATCGGTTAAATTAACTGACGACGAACGATACAACGACCAAAGTCCTAACTACGATGAAAGCAATTTTCAAATTGTCATGTCAGTATTATTCAAAGTATTCAATTGCTCTTCGAATAATGATAAACAACAATTCTTTAACAGTAAAGACGAATTAAATAAGGAATTCATTGACTTATTTGAATCAGTCAATCGATTAATTCAATTTTATAACTTAGATGATCATGAAGAAATTTGTCAACAACTTCTGGATATTTCGATTGGTCACATTTTAGATGGTTTTAGTAGAGGAAATGAAGAAAGTTTGATTGATCGAAATAAGTATGCAAGAAAAATCGTTGATAATGCTATTAATTATAAATTCGAATATGTCATCAAAGTGTTTGAATCAACGAGATCAGCGGATGAAGTAGTCACCATATTTAATATAATGTTGGAAAGAAAAAATCACTATAGTTTAGATGATTGGGCAAGAAATACAAGTTATTTACATGAGAAATTACATTTCCTGTTTTGTTATCATAAATATTCAAGAAATGACTTTGATCGATGGTTTAAAGAATTAAATCCTCATATATCAAACACAACTTATGAAACGATTGAAAACAACAGAGTATTAGTCGAAAATGAATTTAAAAAAAATATTGAAGCATTTAACCAGTTAGATATTAAATATTTACAACATAATCAAGTTGGTGCATTAGCATTAATCTACGATCTCCTTGAAGATCCGTCGAAAAATAACGATAATATTTTTATGAAAGTTAGTACTGGTCAAGGAAAATCGTTAATAATTGCAGAAACAGCTCGAAAAATTATTCAAATCAGTCGAAATTCTCATAAAAAAAGACAACAAATATTCATTATTACTTGCTATGATCATCTGGCTAAACGAGATTTTGAAAATTATCAAAGTTATTACACATATTTTAATATTCGGTCCATGTATTGTTCACGTAATAGTTCAACGAAAGATTTTTCGAATCAAGATGTTATTTATGCTGATTTGGAAACTTATTTTAATGTCTTAAGAAACGATGGATATAACACTTTAATGGGATCGGGAACAATCGATTTACCAGATATTAGTGATGCTGTTTTAATTATGGATGAATTTGATAGTTTAATTTTAGATTCTGATGAAATATTGCAAGTAACATATCGTTTTAAATTGGAAAACTACAATAAAACTCAGAGTCTTGATCAGAAAGAAAATTTTCGAAAATTATTCGATAAAATATTTTCAAAAGGCGCAGAACAAAAATTTGGAGCTGTTATTGATCGATGGCACAAGAGATTATTACATGAAAAAAAGGAAGAAGATAAGAAAAATAAAAAAAGAGGCTTTCAAGATACATTAGGAAGAGAACATACATTTGCCAGTTCAATTTTGACTGATTTATCAAAAGGATCTAGAGCTTGTTTTGTTCATTTTTATTTATATCCTTTGGCTTTTTATCGCAAATTTAAACAAGTGATTGGCTTTTCAGGAAGTATAACATCAAGTGGTATGAATAAATTTAATACATTATTTGGAGATAAAAAATGTCTGTATTATGAAATTCCACGATTTTTCGGTCTTTCAAATTTCCAAAAGAATCGGACATTTAAAAATGCTCCAGGTGTAGTGAAAGAAAATACAGACGATTATCTCAAAGCAATTCTAGAAGAAATTATGACACGACATTCGGAACAGCCAATCTTGATATTTGCTGATTCAGTCAAGAACCAAAATCAGACAAAATCGGATTTTGAATACATTCATGAACAAATAATTGAAGCAAAAGGAACATTCTTGAAAGATTCCAAAATTATCAAAGTAGAAAAAGAAGAGGATATTAAAGAAAATATTGATGAAATTGGTAAATTAGGTTCGATTACATTAGCAACTCGAATTCTTAGTCGCGGTGCTGATATTAAAGTTGATAAAAATATTGAAAACGGATTACATTTAATATTAACGTATTATCCTGAAAGAGAAAATATTTATATTCAGATGCTTGGTCGAACTGCAAGACAAGATGAAAAAGGTTCTTATTCAGAAATAACAAGATCTCCTAAAAGTTTCACTGATGGTGCTGAAGTCAAAGTTAATTCCACTAAGAAAATATGGCACGATGTCACTGAGTATTTTTATAAGAATGTTACCCGAAGTTCAACAAAAAAAAACTTGGATATCAAATGGGTTTTATTTTCATGTTTAATGCAAGAGTTAGATGAAAATGATAGAGATGAAGATGATCTCATCGATTTTGTTAAAGCAAACATTTTAAATTTACAATGTAGCACTGATTCGACGGATTCGCAGGTGTTTTTCTGAAAAAAAAAATTAATATAACCACTATTGAAAACTAACTCTATTTGTATTTTGTATGTGAATTTTGTATAAATCGTTTCATTTTAGTACGAGTTCCAAAAGCTAACCTTGTAGTATATTCCTTATTGAAGAAACACTGAAAGATTTCTGTGGAAATGAACCGCATATTTTCTAATATTCTTCTTACAATTACATCTTTCATTGTCTTTTTAATTCATCGCCTAGTGATTCGTCGGAATTGTTTCGCTACTCATGCTTAGCCGGTTTCATCCTTGACGCAATAGTTTCTTTAGCAATTCATTTTTGCGTATAATACCAATAGGGTGAGGGTGTTGAGGGTGAGGGTGAGTAATACCAATAGGAAAACAGATCAATTCGTATAAATATATCAAATACAAATGAATCTGCTATTCTCAACTCTTGCTTTTCAGCAATCCACTATTTTGTCAAAATGATATTATGTGCTTTTAATTAAAAATTTAAATGCAGATTTTATCTTTGTCGACGCGTTTCGTGTTATTTATTTAAAATAGAAACACTCTTCAGGACAAACTGCATAAAAGCACATATGAGAAAAAAATGACAAAAGAAACGAGAAAAGATGAGAAGAACTCCTGTTAGACAATTATTGTGATACTGTCCGATGTCTGGTGTGCACCAGGCGCCGTTGTAAATTATCGACGTTGCGGGTACCGAGGACTGGAACAATATCATTAATTGGTGAATCCAGAAAGTATTTTTGCCATAATAAATGAAACTTTACTGGAAACATTCTCATACTTGAACAGTATGTAAAATGAACAAACATTGTCCTGTTGTGATCAATGGGAGTCTTAACTTGTATTGGACTATCAAGAACCCAGCAGTGGCTGAAATCCTTGGGATCCGGATTCCACCCGGAATCCACAGAATCCAGCCACATACAAAAAAAAATATACATATACATATTATATGTATATACAAAAGTATCTTATATATAATACAAACAGTGACTTCAAGGAATCCAAGGATGTCAAGGAAGTCATGCATTCCAAGGATGTCAAAGAATCCAAGGATGTCAAAGAATCCAAGGATGTCAAGGATTCCAAAGAATCCAAGGATGTCAAGGAAGTCAAAGATTCCAAAGAATCCAAGGATGTCAAAGAATCCAAGGATGTCAAAGATTCCAAGGATGTCAAGGAATCCACGGAAGCCAAAGATTCCAAGGATGTCAAAGAATCCACGGAAGCCAAAGATTCCAAGGATGTCAAGGAAGTCAAAGATTCCAAAGAATTCAAGGATTTCAAAGATTCCAAAGAATCCAAGGATGTCAAGGAAGTCAAAGATTCGAAAGAATCCAAGGATGTCAAAGAATCCAAGGACGTCAAGGAATCCAAAGATGTCAAGGACGTCAAGGAATCCAAGGATGTCAAAGATGTCAAAGAATCCAAGGATGTCAAGGAATCCAAGGATGTCAAGGATGTCAAAGAATCCAAGGATGTCAAAGATTCCAAGGATGTCAAGGAATCCACGGAAGCCAAAGATTCCAAGGATGTCAAAGAATCCACGGAAGCCAAAGATTCCAAGGATGTCAAGGAAGTCAAAGATTCCAAAGAATTCAAGGATTTCAAAGATTCCAAAGAATCCAAGGATGTCAAGGAAGTCAAAGATTCGAAAGAATCCAAGGATGTCAAAGAATCCAAGGACGTCAAGGAATCCAAAGATGTCAAGGACGTCAAGGAATCCAAGGATGTCAAAGATGTCAAAGAATCCAAGGATGTCAAGGAATCCAAGGATGTCAAGGATGTCAAAGAATCCAAGGATGTCAAAGATTCCAAGGATGTCAAGGAATCCACGGAAGCCAAAGATTCCAAGGATGTCAAGGATGTCAAAGATTCCAAGGATGTCAAAGATTCCAAAGATGTTAAGGAATCGAAAGATGCCGAAGAATTCAAAGATTTAAGAGAGCTGAGGGATGTGAAAGAAATCAAAAATTGGAAAGATTCCAACGATGTCAAGGAATCCAAGGAACTCAAGGATGTCAAGGATTCCAACGATGTCAAAGAATTCAAAGATTCGAAAGAACTCAAGAGTGTGAAAGAATTCAAGAATTCCAAAGATTCCAAGGATTCCAAGGATTCCAAGGATTCCGAGGATGTCAAGGATTCGAACGATGTCAAAGAATTTAATAATTCCAAAGATTCCAATGATTCTGAGGATGTCATGGATTCCAAGGAAGTCAAGGAATCCAATATTGTAGAAATAATAATATTCAATTTAATAATAGTTAGCTCCTATTTCGATAGAGTATTTAATTGATTTATTCCTTTTTATTCAATAATATTTAAAAAATTTAACAATCTTGGTTATTAGTTTGAAATTTCAAAATGTTCATTTTCATCTTCATTATGATAAAGTGTATTTGTGGAAGTTTATTCATGTACGATGACGTGTTGAATCACTTATGAAAATAAAGTCATTGAAGATTTTTAGCGAATTATGATTACTAAATTACTGTATTTGCTCGAGCGTTGACGGAGTTACTTGAAATGCAAGTGTGATTACAATTTCTAAGATGAAATAGAATGAGTAGCATTGCCAGAAATCGAGGTTCGGCCATATTAGACAGCATATGTGTATATGTTTTTATCCAACTGTTTATCTGTTCGCATGCGCCACTATTGATATGTTTTAAGGAATCGTCAAGACCCATGTTGAGATTTTCGTGGCAATATCTCTGAAAATCAATAATAATGTGTGAAAAGTTATCGGTTATTCTTCTTTTACTTGTCGATGATTTGGCAAGTGGAATCTGTCGACAAAAAATCGGGTATTCTTCAAGATATTTAATGCACTATTAGCATTGTTTGAAGTTGTTTCTAGGTGAAGATTATTTCGAATGAATTTGGCGAGCAAACAGCCCGCATCATAGATGATAATTTTCGGTAAATGTGGATTTAGTGTGTATATGTTTGCTAAAGCTTGAGTAACTTGTTTTCGGGATTCAGATTTGAGTATTTCTTCAAAACCGACAATCACTTGGCAATTCGTTGCCATAACTAAAATACCACAAGCTCGCACTGAACTATTGCTCCATGTGTCATCCTTGTGTACATTACAACCAAGCTAAACACAAAAGTTATTTATTAATGAAGATGTAAGTTTAAATAATCTACACAATGTAGAGGAGTAAAGAAGGGAAAGAATGAATATCTCCGTTTTGCAACTATTCGCCGATGCCAGTAAAAGAAAATAGGGAAAGTTTTTGAGAAGAACTGGGTAAGAGTCGAAGCATTACCGAAAGTATCTTATCGTCATTTCAACACTTTTCAAAAAAATTGACGTGAACAAGCTAATTCAGGAATGAAACTCACTCTCTCCATATCATTTGAGTGTTTTGAAAAATCATTCAATTTCCGTTTGCCATTTTCGTTTTGATTTATGGTAAGCTGTTGCTTGTCTTCTATTATTAGTTCATTTGATGAACACGAAATACAGAATTTACTGTTAATTCTCGGCGTGTGACTGCATCCAACCTTCAACTCGGAAAATAACGGACTGAAATGTTCGGCTAAAATTAACGGAACGTTTCCATTTGCACACAATCTTCTACGTATTTTCATATGACCATCACATATAATAGCCGCTGAACATAAATTGTCATTGCCAGTATCGGATTTTAATTTACATGGATGAAATGTACTGTGCGATGACCAAAATGTAACAAACATTTTGTAGAAATAATCATAATATTTCATAATGAACTCGTCGATGTCATTGTATATGTTACGGGGAAGAAAAGCACACAGTTGCCCACGAAATCGTTCGCCAATATCCATAAATAGTTGATATTGAATCAACGAATATGTAATGAATATTCGCTCGAATAATCGTCGATCCAAACGAACGCGTGAACCGTCATCACCAGCAAATTGATTATACGCACGTGTATAACATTCGAAAGCTACGTGTCCATTGCTGAAATCGAAAAGAGTTGCATAGATTTATTTAGTTGAATATTTTCTGAAAAAATAAAAGCTATTTTAATCACCGAAACACTTAGAACTTTAGTGCATCAAATATTTTTCAATATCATTCGACCTTTTTAAGGTTTTAGAGTAACATGATAATCAATATACGTTTATATTTAGATTCTATGTGAAGCTGAACTTTTGTAAAAACGTTTACCTTAATAAAGCTGAATATTGTTTAAAAATCAATGATTCAAATGCTGTTTTTCCACCCAAATAAATAAATTCTCCATTGGAAAACATTTCTTTTGTTGTAAAACAATACGGTGAAGGATGACTTAAATTTGTAACGAAATTCGGAAATACTTCCAAATAACAATCTTTCGATTGACATGAATAATTGATCACCGTTGCCAATGTTGTAGTACCATCAGCTAAATAAAGAGTAACAACACGGCACGTTGCTGTTGAAGAAATATCAGCATCGCATCTATAATCACACGAAAAAAAAGTCTCGTATTACAGTAATCATGAATTAAATTACTGTGGACATGTGTTTGATTTAGGCGATAAGTAAAATGGTAAGCAAAAGGAAATAGACTTTGAAAATTCATCTCTAATATCAATATTTTTGGAATATTTCTTTAATTCTTCGTCAATGTTTTTGTTATGATGCATTAAATCTTTTCCGTGTGTCGATTTTTGTTTGAAAATCATTAACACATCATAAACATGATGAGGTTCAATATCAACGTCGAAACTTTGTTTGATGATTTTGACCAAATGATGGAGCCTGTTCGGCAATTGAGATGGCAATTTTTCATCGATCGCTAAAATAAAATCAATTAACTGTAAAGTAAATGGTGAATTGAGTTGAAAGTTTGAAAACGAGTAGATGTTAAACGGATTAGTGTATAAGTTGTCGGTTTTGTTAAACATAATCGTAAATTCAATATTCGCTTTAACAACACGATTTGTTATTATTCGTAAATCAATAAATCTAAATTCTTTTCAACTGTAAATGTGTCGTTTAATAAGCAAAATGTTTTGATTTCATTTTCAGGAATATTACTTTAAAACAAAAGACATAGTTAATAGTTTACATCAACAAGTAAGTGAAAAAAAATATATCGCAAAAAAATAACAACTTCTAGATTAAGGAAATGAGTAAACAAATGGATGTCATATAAGAGAACGCTCCCGTAGAATAAAAAATAAGGTAAATGAAAATCAATGTCAAAAATGCGAATCAAGATGTCAAACATAATTAATTCAATTTGAATTCAATTTTCTTTTCTTCGCTTGCCACTGTTCGTATTATCTTCTTGAAATGATAACGATGAAAGGCGTTTGTTTTTTGTACGATATCGCGAACTTCGACGTAGATTAGCTTCTGAATTTTCTTCATTATTCGAAGCTATATTATCATCAGCTGTTGTCTCATCTTGTTCGCTATTCGGCAATTCTTTATTATCAAATTCCGGTGAAAATATTCGTTGATTTTGTGTTTGTTCGATATTATCACTACTCGACACGCGTAATATGGGAATTGGCGGTCGAGGCAACAATGGATTGATTGGTGATGGTGTCAATGATGTTGTTGATGCAGACGAAGACGATGAAAACGATGATGTCGGAAGAGGAGACAAGTTATCAAGGTGTGGTAAAGGCGTCGAAGTTTTTTCAATGCTCGATGTTGACGAACTTGTTGGCACCGTTCTACTTGGAACTTGTTCCGATTGTTCAGTGTGCCAATCGGTTTGTGAACTATCTTGACTTAAGAGTGGTGACCATGTCGTGTTACGTTGTTCACTCGTGTTACGTGCTTGTTGAGATTTGTTTTTCTTTCTCGGCTTTGATGCGACAGTTTCGTACTTCCCAATAGTTCTATAAATATGTGGTCGATGGTAATAAAACCTGTTCACAGCTGTTTTTGTACAACGTCCATGGCATCTTGATTGGATCCAAATACTCGACAACAAACGAATTAACTGTATTGAATGTAATCGACCGAGGCAATGATTTAACAAATAAATCACAAATGTTAGGACCTGATCGAAGACCGCCTTTATACTCTGACAACAAATTCATGTCAACTAATTTATTCAATATCGATTCGATCGATGAGTATCGATACTTTAATTTCGGGTACTTGCTGACCACCTAATTTTAAATAAAATTGGATTTACTTTTTCTTGTAAAGAAAATAATAGGGCATTTTCTGATACCTGTGTTTGTGTGAAACAGACACTAGGAAATTGTAAAATTGTACGATATAGATCGAGAACAATTTCATTTGATTGTTGTGCAGCAGTAGGATTTTAAGTTGGTGGAATCGGAAGAATAGCTGGATTCGAATAATTGTTTGAAATATCTGGAATCCATGGGATTTCATCTAGGCGATTTTGCAATTGACTGTTAAGATTGAATAAATTAAAAAATTTCAATAGAATGATTTTGGTGACATAAATCGCCGCTTCCACTTGTTTTGCTGTTATAAAAAAAATCAGAATTAAATTTTAGCAAAGAAATGAAAATGAGAGTTCTTCGCTACACTGTGAAAGGGCTTTTTTCATGACTTGAAGTGCAAAAAAGTTTGAAGATGATACTTACAAGATATTACGATCGGTGTCGACGAAAACGATGGAATTTTTTCTTCGAAAAATATTGCCATACGTTGATAAATTGTAAATGTCACTGACCCATTTACATCCGTGAGATTATTCAATGCAATGAAATCATTTAATAAATTAAACGCAACGTCGATATGTGTTAACTGAGCCGCTAGTCTGGCCGTCAATTCGCTAGTTTTTGCAAATCTGCTGGATATCCATTTGTCAATATTTTTTCATCGATCGCCTAGAGCAATAAGAAAGATTCACTCAATGAAATGAGTCTAGCATTCCAAAGTATACCCGCAGTGAAACACGTAAGTTTGATTCGAAACTAGAGATAGTGCAAGCAAAAGCATTTCCAGTTCGATTGTTTTCGGTGGTAGAAATTTATTCTTGAGATTAGCATTGAATTTTGGCGGTGAATCGATGACGTCAAAAATTGTACGCATTACCATCGCATCGGGTACAACAGATGATTTAATTTTTGCCTGTAAAACATCCATAGCTGGCGCCTAGAAAAGTACATTATATGAAACTATACAAAAAAGAATTTCTCTCTCTTACCCCGTTGCTCGCTGCCAGAAAAGAAACTTGTGGATTGCTGATATGACCACTATCGCTTACTTTTCCTTTTTGATAGAAAGGCATGCCGGTATGAAACCACTTCAATACACTTACAGCACTAGAACTAAAACACAAATTAATACAATTTGAAATAAAGATGCTTAATAATCCCATGCTGAATGTATAATACTCAAGAAAACATGATACATACTTCATTGTGTTTGACTTAGTTTCCGAACAAAATAGACCGAGTTTTTGATGATCGCCATCGAATTCGTCAATTAAAACTAAAATATTTCCAGCTGTATCCAAAAATTTTGTCAATCCTGGTCCGGTTATCTGATAAATATAAAAATCATGACCATTTTCATATGCATAAGCAAAATATTAATGAAATTTACTTCATTGAGAATCGCGTGTCGATAATTATTACTCTTGTCGGCAATCTTTTCAAAACCTTTCTTCTATGACGAAAAATAAAAAAGAAATGAATTTCCCTAATAATATGAGACAATAAACGGAATCCGCGAATCCATTGATACTTTTTATTGTAGTGAAAGATGTTATGCTTTTTTCGTTTTTATTGAAAGTATGTTTATCATTTGATGGTCGACGCAAAGAAAATAAGCTCACCAATTGATGTAATCAAAAGTGTGAATTCGTTAATCGATTTGGCTCGTTCAGGCACATTGGCCAATAACACTTTTCCATCATCTTCGTAAAATGCTGCTGTAGTTCGTAGACACACAGACAAGGATTCAGCATCGATCATTAAATTGTCGGAAATTTTATGAAGTGTATCAGCAACAGCAAAACCATGGACACGTTCCAAATCGTACTTAACACTACCTGCAAAGGTCATATTTCGTGCGAATAAGGCATCCGGGTTTAACATGTTATTTCGACAAATTTGAAGAAAAAACAGAAATAGTGTTTATTTTCGATCGATTATGTTGTTTCTGATACATATAAAGTCGCCATTCATTATATGGAAAGCAACACAAAGAGCAAATTTTAACCAATGATGGACGTATGGCTTATGCTCGTGTCCCAACAACTGTGTTAAACTTTTACGTTAGTTTTTATGTAACTGTTTTGGTAACGAGTTCGGGCTCATTCAATATCATGATAATTCATATTCCTCACCTTTGACCAAACAGATGTCCTAAGTTACCTGAGGTAGGTTTTTAAGTTGAAGGTCGTAACGTGAAATAGAATATTTACATAGTTAAATCAATTTTTCCGTAACGTCAATGCATGTCGCACTTGAAACTTGAATACAAATTCAAAATTCAATTCACTGATTTCAGTGTTCAAATTCAAATACCTTCAGTGTAAATGCTTAGTTTCAAAGTGAGGGTGAGGGCGGACATGTGTACACCGTTAATACCTGAAGAGATGTTCATGTGGATCAAATATGAAAACAGAAATGAAAAACCAACTACTTTACTTTTCCTCTCAAAGAAGATCAATACCAAAAGTCAACTGAACGAAAAAAAATATTTCAACTTGTACACAAACTTTCAGTTCGACACTACCGGTATCGTGCAGTGAAAAATGTGCATCGACTCGCTTTTCGATCTGTTGTTATATTCAAGTTCGTTCATAACAATTTTATACATCTCAAACTTCAAAGTTGAATTCAATTTCACAACTCGAAATTTCAATTTTCCAAATTTTGTGTGGGCCCAAAGGAATATTCATTCTGCTGCGATTGTTGAGGGTGAATGCAGCGATATGTACCCAGAGGGCATAACAACATAGTGAGGGTGAAGGCGGAAAGAATTAAAAGGAAGATATGGGTACACAGAGGGCATAACGAGATAGTGAGGGTGAAAGCCGAAGAAAGTTGAAAATTCAACTGCACAAATAAAGTTGTAAAGTTGAGATTTCAATCGAACAAAGAAAATACAAATTTCAAGTTCTAAAATTGAATTCAACTTTCAAATCCGACGCTACTAAACCATTTGATAAAACTTAGTTTTAATAGGAAACAATAACTTATTCTCTTGAATATTATGAACTGGTGACATCCTTGGCATCCTTGCAATCTTTGACATCCTTGGAATCCTTGAATTCTTTGGAATTTTTGAAATACTTGACATCCTTGGCATCCTTGACATCCTTGAATTCTTTGGAACCTTTGAAATACTTGACATCCTTAGCATCCTTGGAATCTTTGGCATCCTTGACATCCTTGGAATTAGAGCACTGCAGGTTGAGACTTTTTCATGTCCTATAACCTGTCCTGCTAATATTCGACAACCTGATCCTGTCCTGTCCTTTTACTATTTTTTAATGACCTGTCCTGTCCTGTCCTGCTTTTTTTAGCGTGACGTTGAAGATAGATTTTAATTTTAATTCTAATTTCATCACGTAATTTCATATAATTTATTCAAACAACAAAGCAAAACACCTATCACATATCTCGAAAATTCCGTATCATCAAAATATCATCAACATTGTCTGGATTTAATGATTGTCTTCTTTTTTCTAAAATACGACCTGATGCACTAAAAATGCGTTCTGCAGTTGCTGAACTTGCTGGAATACCAAATAATGATTTAGCTAATGAAGAAAGTTGAGGAAAAGTTAATGAATGCTTATTCCACCATTGTAAAATTGTTTCATCTTTAGAAAATGAAATTTTCATTGAAATATAACGATCGATTTCATCGAGATCATCTTCGATCTCATCATCATCAAGATCACCTCCGAATTCTTCTAATAGTTCTTGCTGTGTGAGTGAATATTTCGGTTTTTTCGTCTTTTTTCTTTCTTTCCAAATCTCTCTTTGAATTTGACATATTTAATAATGAATAATAAATTAATTTATAAAATGTAAATCAATAATGAATATCAAAACAAGGTAAAAAGTCAAACTATAAAACTAAATAGATTTAAATTTACAAGAATGATATTAACAATGAAACATGAATTTTATTGATTCGGCCATTTTTATTGTGTATTTTTACGACCAATCCAATTTGCTGAATATTTATTCATTCTATTCTTTTTCTTACAAAAGTATACAAAAGATGTCGATATTGATTGATAAAAACTTTCCAGGTTAACAGGTTATGATTTCCAAAACTTCAACCTGACCTGCAAAAATTTGCCAACCTGATCCTGTCCTGTCCTGGCAGGACAGGGCAGGACAGGACAGGTTTTCTCTGTCCTGCAGGGCTCTAGTTGAGATGAGGTTTTTAAAAGTACACCATGTTTGATGCCGAGATGTTCAGCAATTTCTTTTTTCTTCGTTGGACTGTTTGGTAGAGCACGTTCTGAACGATGAATAGCTTTGACTAAAGTCTGGACACATTTATATGAACTTTCTGATGTTGTAGGAATTGTTGATGAACCAGGTTGATTTGCTTGCTGACGAAGTTTCTTTTCAGCTACTAATTTCGATCGACGTTTGGCTTGTCGTATACGATTTTGTTCATGAATTTTATTCATTTTCTCGAAATTTTTGTAGTAATGGTTTGTTTTCTTCAAGTTTTAATTTCGCTTTATATATTCGAAAACGCTCAGCAGGTGTTAAAGGCATAGTGATTGTGGTGTGATTTAACAATGATATCCACGTGTGATTACTCTTTGTTTATGTTTTTCTCGAAAATCATTAGCGACGTGACAGTGGAAATAGGCAACTATCGAACGAAATTTAGATTGACCAAAACCAAAATTTTCTGAAGCTTTTCCTTGTCTGTTATAGTAATTATTTATGATATCGATTTTACTTTGTTGTCGGATTCATTTCGTAATAAATATACAATCTTTGATAGATTTTGTTCACGATTTTCCATTATAGAATGTGTTAGAGTGAGAGATGGATAGAAAGACGAAGATTTTGTGTGTGTGTATAATCTCCGTTTTTATTCAAATTCAACGTCCGTATTTATACGGCCAAAAATAGTTCGAGGGAAGAGAGACAACAAAGAGAGACAACACAAAAGCGGGGAGATAGTTTCTCTTAACAAAGGGGATCGAGGGATGATATCTTATGATATCATCACCTCGATGCCCCTGTGATAGAATGATCATTAGATTTTGATCAAGTCATTTTCGAAAATATCTGCTTATTATTAATCGATTGTTGAGAATGCACTTATATGTTCTCGTATATGCTGTGAATAAATGGAAAATACACATGAAATAGAAAGAAATTATATTTTTACTATTTTATTATTTTCCCAATCAAAACTTAACAAAAAAATTAATAAATCAAGCACGAGAAAAATAATCTGTAATAGCACTTTGTTTCACTGCCTTCGAATCAAGGTAAATGCCAGTTAATTTCGATTCAAGATCGAATAAACCATTATGCAATTGAGGTTGCGCAAGTGAAGCAAAAAGATGAAGTTTTCGTAGCATTTCTAAAGCTTCCGAAATACTTGGCGGTTGTTCACGTATAGATAATTCATCGTCGTTGTCGCCATCTTCTTCTGGGTCATCGGCTTGAATAACTTAAATTGAGTCTCGAAGAGGTTCATTGTTCTCTTGATTTTCCGCCGATTCAACAAGAGAGACGATTTCTTTTTCCTTTCTTATATTCATCATTGAAGATTACCAAAGCTACACTATGTCTTTGACCGTATTTTTCACAAATTTTCTGTTAATTTCAATTACTGTCTATTTTGGAGAGGTATTTTATATGAATGGGACTAAAAAATAGTGTACACATATGTATGTATATGTTCAATTTGTTTTGTGTGCCATCTGTTAGTTCTCTTTTTTTTCTTTTCTTTAATGAGTGTTGGCGCGGTTAGTTATGTTGTTATCTTTTATTTGTCAAAAAAGTACATGAGATAAGTTAATTCAT
>Ga0209914_1001607_pt1 | contig 22090 bp, 20 predicted proteins | sample ThiBiot_500_plan_FD_183949 | JGI IMG/M metagenome (GOLD analysis project Ga0209914, IMG submission 183949) | Wastewater bioreactor microbial communities from Cape Town, South Africa - Thiocy_cont_500_plan (SPAdes) | ecosystem: Engineered > Bioreactor > Thiocyanate-remediating > Anaerobic-Aerobic...
TCGTGCAAAACTTCTGTTATTCGAAGCTCAGTACCCAAATAGATATCATTGCAGATGTAAACTTATTATGGTGAACACAATTGTTTTATATTCATTCACTATATTTATTCTTATGCACAAATCTCTAGCATGGATCAGTCTATTGTGGTAACTAGAATAAACATATTTGCACTATAATTTTATATGCATGCACAAACGAAAAGAATAAATATAAAGTAATTCTGGTCACCAGAATGAGCTCACATCCACATAGTCTCTACTAAAGCATTTAACTCCAATAATACAAGTTTTTCATGATGATAGAACTGGAACAACGTCGAAATTAATGTGTGCACGTCATATCTAATAATACAAAATTTCAAGCCTAAATCTATATCTGGTCATTCGAATTAATGCACTATTCAATTATACACCTACATAAATATATAAGATGGAATCAATTTAGGTGACCACATCTGTGAGAAGTTACATATATTTCTAATTTAACACTTAACATAATATTTATGTATGAGACTAAATATATGAAATGTCAATACTGGTGACCAGATATGAAACTTTTTTAAAGCGGTAGAAAGTAAAAAGTTACGTATCACAATTCTACGTTATTTGGTTGGATAAGTTCATAGGCCGTGAACGGAATTCCTTTTTATATGTTTAATGTATTTTATGGAATTTTTAAAAAATATATCACCTAGCCGGTATGTAAAGGTAATAGCATAAGGAAGAAACTCAGTATTTTTTTGCACATAGTAAGTAGTTTCGTCCAAACTCTTTTAGAAAGAAATCAATTCTAATGTCTGATATTGGCTGTGAGATTTTGTATTCTGTTAGTGTTGATGGATTGATGCACCTAAAATATGGTTTGATATTCACTTTGGTCACCAGATACGTTTCACGTTGATTGGGTACGTTATCGCCATGTAAACGTTTTAAATCTCATTGCTTTTCTTTCTGTAATGGTGGTCGAGAGAAAGGAGAAAAATATTTTTCTCAGTCGATAGTTTAAGAAAGGAAACATATTCAATAGACAATACGTGCCTCGGCAGAAAATAAATTTTGGACTATTATAAAAAGATTCGACATAACATTCATTTCTATTTAAACGAAAGTTTTAGTTAACTAAAGCCGACTACTTCGTTTGCGTCCGTTCTGTCGACCACAAAATAATTTTCTTTGCCTATTCTCTTTTATTATAATCGTCAAGAAAAAACGTTTCTCCCTAGAAAATAATCGAAAGACTATAAATTCAAATAGACGGACGGGTGCATAGGTGATATAAATACTCGAGAAAAATCTTTTTTTCGTTATTATTTCTCGTGTACCTAACATTCAGTGTACTGTTTAGTTTATGATTTCCTTCTTTCCTAAATTACTCACTAATAGTTACTAAAGTAAGTTTTGTGTTTATTAACAGTGTTTCTTCGTTAAATATCTGACTAGAAGGACAGTTTTCTGGCCGATTTCACGATTTTAAATTCAGAATGTTAGGAAGAATGAAAATGTATTACACAGCGAGCGATAAGTGACCCTTGAGAGTTTGAAAATATAATCTTTCTCATTGAATATCCGACGAAGACAGTTAAGACATATAAATACAGTGCATTCGAAAGGTTTTGACTTTCGATATCGTCTTCAGAATAGCAACAAAGAATCCATGGATAGTTTCGTTAGGTCTTAATTCTGGTTACCAGATGAAAACTTTGCAAATTCTTGTGTTTATCGTTTTTTAGTTGTAGATTTTGTTTGTAAATTCATCTCATCTGAAATAACTTGGAAAATAGGAAGTTTTGACAATTTCATAATTAATACTAGGTTCACATAAACTAGCATATAGTATCAAAATAAGAAGTAGTACCAACAATAGTTCAATATTATCTTGAACTGAGTAATAATCATCACCTTTTGTTACTTTGTAAATTATTTCAATATCAATTGTTTGTCTTATTAAGAAATGGGATCGAATTATGGTCCAACAGCAACAGAATCAAGCTCGTCGCAAACGTCTACACAACCAAAAAAATCGAAAATTGTAAAATCTGAAACTCTACAAGAACAAAGTGATGATTCGAGTGATGTGGAAGCTCAATATGAGCTTACAACTTGCATAAAAGAAAGTGGTGGAGTCGATCGATTTCTAGAAACACCATGTATTATTTTATACAAGAAAAATCTTCGAAATCAAAGTTAGTCACTGTTTATTTATTATAACTAATTCACTGATCTTTTGGCTAAACTATGATTACAGACTCGCTCTATATAATAAGATTCAATACTGGTGACCAAAGAATAATTTTTTCATTTTCTTGAGTTTTCAAATTGTTTGATGTTTGTGTTTCTGGTGGGCACTATCTGCAAAAATACTCACGAACACTTTCTTATACTTATCTGTATCAATCTTTTATTTCATTTTAGTTGATTTGGAATATTACGTTTTGCATCGTCTCTCAATTTATAGTGATAATTCTTGCTTGTTTGCTGGTGTGAAAGGAAATAATACAGTCAAACATAGTATCAATCAATTTTACCATCAAAATCGAAGAAAGTCGATCAATACCACCATCCTCTTTAAAGCTAATTCTACGAGAACAACGGCAACTCAGCAAATTTTGCTAAAGAATGGAAATTTGTATTTATACGTGGACGGCGTTATAAAAACCAAAACAGCACGAATCAAAAAGAAAAAAATTTTAATTGGTGAGTAAACGGTATATTTTATTCAATAAGTTCTTATGAAAGTGAATCTCCACTCCGAAAAAAGCATAGATAATAGATTCGCTAGTCTCTTAATTTCAATATGTAAACGAACATATCGTAAACTAAAAATCAAATCGAAGAAAGCAAAGAATACTCTGAAATATCAGGTGTAGATTTTGAACTACTGGTCACCACAACAAGAATTTGTATAATTATGTTTGTAGATGATGAAAATGTGAATGATGATGGTGAGAAAACAAATTGTACAACAACGAGATCTCACGAAGACGACGAAGATGAAAATGAAGGATTCGATGAAGATCAACTTGATGAACGATCGTCCACCATAAAGGGTATGCAGCTAATATAACTTATTCGTCAATGTAGATTTTGTAGCCAATGGTATGCTGGTATACAGAATTTTAACGAGTTTTGCTTTAGTACACTCTCGTTTTCATATGTTTGTCATTAATGAACAAGAGCACGATTTGTTTTTTTTATTAATAGATTCACGTGGTAGCAAGAGAAAGAGATCTATCAACTGGAAAGGAGGTTCGAAAAACTGTGAGTAACTAATTTCAATACAGTCATTTTTTAAGAGAGCGAATACTTTTTGTCTTTTGTTTTTGAATAGGTGGTCTGTACATGCTGTACAGTAAAAAGCAAGAAATAAGAGAATGTGTGAATAATATTTTGTGCTATGCACGTGAACATGGGGTTCTTTTAACTGGAGTTCAATTGAAAACATTATTGGATATCCAAAATGTCGAAATAACGAAAGAGCGCGCTACTGCTTTGGTTCAATTTGTTTCCGGATGTGTAGAGGTTGTCGCTAACCCCCACTTTGTGCCACCTTCTGCTCATCAATCGTAAATAACACTAGGAGTTTCGTCTTATTATCTTATATTTTCGTTCTTTCATAACAGCATCTACGAATATTATGGTGAACAATACAAACTAAGTTCAGTCCATCCAACTAAATGTATACCGATTCCACGATCAATAATCAAAAAATTCAAAAATAATAATAAAGAACGAGTGAGCGCTTAACATTTTAAAGCTAAATATTTGTTTTATTTTAAGATGGTTGAAATGAACCGAGACGATTTACAAAGTTTAAATCATGAAAATACTAATGTTAGTATTAATTGATTTCAGATCCTGTTCTGACAATTTATTCTGCATCATCTTTATTCTTTTTTTCAAATAGGAAACAGTAAACGAACATGATGATATCAACTCAAGTGGTGATGGTCAAGAAGAATCGAATTGTGACGATACAATAGTATGTTTTTAATATTCGAAAAGTGGTGACCAGTTTGCCGATTTCTATCTCGATATTTTATTTCATAGAACCTTGATCACGATAATAACAATTCTATCGATTCATCAACACCGAATCAATCGACAAAAACTAATATCTATGTTAAGAAACAGCATAATGAAGATATTAATCTCAACACAATTTCAAAGAAGCTCGAAGTACCGGAACAAAATACTGTAAGTAGATCTCCTTATTGAAAAAAAATTCTGGTTATAGACAATCAAAATATATTTATATGTGATCGCATGTAGAATGAACAATGTTCGTGTCCAGGTGATGGTAAAACAAATTCCTCAATCAAAATTAACACTTCTCCGAGAACTCGCTCGTTGTTATCATCGTCTTCGGAATCGATGATCTCGACAAGTTATCAAACGATAATGACTGATGTCTCACATGTGAATGCGTCTGAAAATCCACACACATCTTCTGCTATTAACAAAACATCAACACCAAAACATTCGAATATATTTGGCAGTATTGAAAAAATTTCAACGTCAAAAGATCCAAATTCATCCGATAATCCGATAGCAAAATCATCAGTTCAACAACAAGCTGAACCTCAACCACCACCTGAACCACCACTTCAACAACAAATCGATACTCAACCACCTGAACCACCACTTCAACAACATATCGATTCTCAACCACCACCTCAACCATCACTTCAACAACATATCGATTCTCAACCACCACTTCAACAACATATCGATACTCAACCACCTGAACCACCACTTCAACAACATATCGATTCTCAACCACCACCTCAACCATCACTTCAACAACATATCGATTCTCAACCACCACTTCAACAACAAGCTGATCCTACAGAATCGAAACAAAAGAATTCATTCGCTAAAAAAGTGAATAAGAAGAAAAAAACACCACAAACGTAAATATATTTTCCTTACTAACAATAGATCTTTTCTATATTTATGATTTATTTCTACGTTTCTTTTTTACTTCAGTCTTAATCGACGATCATTCGGTTTACGTTCAAAGGCAAAAAACAAGCAACGTCAATCGTCTAAACAAAATCAAGAAGAACAATCACGTTCAGTGATAGCTGCAGATCCGTCAAAAGAAGATTCAAATAATAATTGTAGAAAAAATTTGGCGACTTATCAAAAGTTGACAACCAAATTAGGCAAGATTCCGAAGCGAACCCAGAAAGGATCAACAAAATCCGTTTCAAATGATGAAAAACAAATCAATGTACTTAAAACAATAAATTCCAGTCACCAAAACTGAAATTAAATATAGACAATAATGATTTGAGTGTTTTCTTTCGTTTCTTTAGTTTGTTTTTTTGCTTCTTCTAGGTAGGCATTTGTTCGTGTCATAGATTCTTCCTTGTTAATGGTATTTTGTTGTATCCATATCCTGAACCTTTCTTTGTTTGAAAATAGAAGTGAACATATCATTCAAGTCTGTCATGTTTAAAGTAACATAAAAGAATCAGCTACTGGTCACCAAGAATAAGTTTCGTAAAATAATGAAAATACCAAATCAGCCAAATTTTATTTCACGTATTAGAGCTTGAAATACCTATACATATATTGAGAATGAGTAGAATAACAAATTTTTCGGGTCATAGTTTTAATAAGATTGAATAAAGTTTAGATATTTTCATCATTTTGTTTTGTTGCTATATCATATCTCATTTTTATTATCAAAAATATCTTTGATTTTTATTTTAGATAACATTCATTACTCTTTCTTCTCTAGTTACAATATGAATAACTTAAAATCAACTGATACTTCACCTTCTCAACAACCGTTCGTTACATCATCAATGCAGTTACCGTATCATTATTTTGGTTTTCCACATCAAACACTAACAGCACCTTGTGCATCAATCCCCTCTCCTTTCTTCAATACAACACCGTTGTATCATCAGCAACATCATTCACAATCATATCAGCATCAGCTACAAACATTATCAAAAGACGAATGGGATTTGGTTTTATCATATCGAATGATGAAAAATCTGAATATTGCACCTCAGATTCGACCACCACCTTCTTTATCACATCAGCATACCACTGGAACGACTTCACATCAATCAAATTGCTTTTCTAATTTGAATGAACAGCAAATATATTCGACAACGTATGATGAAACAGGAACACAACCAATTCATTTGTATACAGCAGTGCCAGCGGCAGCATTTTCATTTCATTCACATACACCAACATCAACACAACAATTTCTTTGTTCTTCGCCGAATGAATGTGAAAATATCGAAAGAAAGCAGGTATTAAAAACTGTCGATCCATCATGTCCAACAATTTCAACTCAACAAACGACTGATCATTTATTTCCACTTGTACAATCACATCCAATTCAACAAACATCTTCACCAACACAACCTAATGAACAAAATTTCTCCAATACAATTCACCAACAATCACATCCAATTCAACAAACATCTTCATCTTCACCAACAGAAACAAGTAATTAAATTTGCTTAACAATATTTTCACCATAGTTAGACTAATTTCATCCATTTCTTTCAGATTTATCTATACAAACAAGTGAAACACATTCCACAATGTCCCCATTGCTATTACAACTATCTCCTCAAATGTCTTTCTCTCCACCAATTGAATCAGATGACCAAATTCATCCCATTGTATCTCAATCATCCTCAAGCCCAATTCATCGAGCATATTCACCTTCGTCAAAACAATCAAGTGAGTAGAATGCTCTATCATATCTTGGTAACAAAGATATATTTCTGTGTTTATTATGTCATTATTAGATGATGATATACCAGCACAACAGCATACACAAACATCTTCAAACCAAGATTTACCAATTTCCCAGAAGCACCAGTCAATTCACTCCAAAACGCCAGCAATCTTTCAATTCAATCCAACAATAACGGGACCAAATGTTCAATTACTTGACACAACAAAACCTTATAAAATAGGAGATGCAATTAAAGTTGGAGGACGTACTCTACAATCGGATTCATTTGCAATGAAATATTGGAACGAAGAAGATCTCACAGTGACAGAAACACCAAGTAAAGGACATGTGCTAAATATGGCTGGTTATTCCTATTTCGTTCGAAATTATGGCAAGAATTTCACATCCTGGGAGTGTGAACATCGGCGTAAGCACCAATGCTCAACAATCACAATTCGATCTTCAAGTCCAAATGTGAAAAATTATTTTAAAATTTATTCGATTCAAGGAGAACATCTCCATGAGTCAACTCCTGAAAACGTAGCAATACGCAAATTTAAACAACGTATACGTGATCGTTGTCGACAAGAACTATCTAGTCCTCGAACAATTTATGATGATGAATTATTCAAAGGTAAATACTCGGCGGATATGTTAGCGAACTTACCAACGTTTTACAACATGCGTAAGTAAAAGATGTTTTTAACTGAAATAGTGTATTCTTGAATTATACTCTAATTTTTTGTCTGGTAACCACTTCGTAAGTCATAACTTTTTAGAGTTTGATGTGTTTGGAAGAAAATAATACAGCACGTTTTCCATTTATAAAAAAAATTGCACGATTCACAGATCTGGTGACCAAAATATACTTTATTTTGTTTTTTTCAGAAGCACAATTATATCGAATTCGACAAGAACATTTACCACCATCACCGACAGATTCTAATTTTGTTCTCCATCCTTCATTTACATCTACAGATAAAGGTGAACGATTCTTATTATACGATTCCAATAATGTGCAATTACCATATCCTTCATCATGTTCTAAAGTTGAACGCCTTTTAATTTTCAGCAGTGATTTACAATTGATGCTCTTGTCTAAATCAAAACGTGTAGGAAGTGACGGCACGTTCGAGACGTCGCCTGCAATTAGCAATCAAATTTATATCTTAATAGGCGAATATGAAGAAACAACCAGTGGTAAAAATAAACTCTGATATGACACTGATCAAATCGCTGTTTTTCACGTTCCTACTTTTAGTGCCATTAGTTTTTTGTTTATGCACAGACCGAAATTATGAAACATACAAATTGATTATACAGGTAGTCAAAATTGCTATTGGTAACTTAAAGGAAGACTTCAATCCGAAATATTGGATGAGCGATTACGAACCTGCAATCAGAAAAGCCGTCAAAGAAGAAGTAATTTTTCTGAAAGAGTTCCACTTAAATAATGAGTTGAGCGTCAATTAAGAATTAGAGCTACAATATTTGATTTTCTAAAAATATAATTTTGGTCACCGAATACATTCTAAACATCCCGAAGATTAAAACTAGTCACAGTTTTTAGAAATTTGTAGTAATCTGTGATCTCTGGTGACCAAATGGGCACTTTTATTAATATAATGTTCAATCTGTTTATTTGTCTTATACTTTTAGTTGTCAAGTACCGAATTGCTTGGTTGTCAATTTCATTACAATCAAGCGATTTATAGAACTATTCAGAATAAAGGTCTTCAAGATGCATATCAAAATATTGAAGTTGTACGTCAAACTCTACGGTGGATAATGGGCTTGGCATTTGTTCCTGCTGATCAAATTAAAAATGTATACAATGATGTTATCAAGCCTCAAGTAAATAATGTTCCAGCAAAACCGACAGCACTTCGCCAGAATCTACGTGAATTTTTCAAGTATTTCGAAATTTATTGGTTAAGAAAAATTGATGAATTTTGCGTATTTAATCATCCGACACGAACGAACAACACACTAGAAGGTAATGTATCGAATATTCTAATCACATTTCCTATTCTCGACACGGTTTTTTTCTTACATGTTATGGAAAATTTTCGTCTACTAAAAGAATATCTGGTAACCAGTTTATTCAGTTGTTCGAAGAACTGAAAATGAAAATCACTACTTTCAAAAAAATGATCAGTCATTTGATAATAATCGTAGTCTTAATACTTATAATGATAAGTCAGATGTGATCACCAGATGACCCTAAACTCTGACTTGAAATATTTTATAGTTATTGGATATTTCATTTTGTCAACTTTAGGATACAATAACAAAATGAAAGCGCAATTATCAGCTCATCCACATCTTTATAAATTGATTATATGGTTTGAAAAAGAAGAATTGCTTGTGCAACAGTTAGTAATGAAAGTTATTTCGGATGCACCGGTGCACAAACGAAAACAAGCTCCTAAAACAATTCTCATTAATGATGCATTGGAGTGTTTATGGGACAAATATATCACAGAGAAAATTTCTGTAAAAGAATTATTGATAGAATCATCCAAATGGATCGCAAAAAAAGTTTAATATGAACAAGAACATAATAAGGTAAACTTTTTATTGAATTTGGTTGTCATTTTCGTCTCCTTATTTCTATAATTTTTTAGTGTTTACGTATTATAATTACGATAAATATATTTACTTACATAATCACAAACAGATGTTGCAATTTTCAATTCTCCAGCATCTGATACTTTATCTTTGCTTGAAAGCAGTTCTAAAAGTAAAAGTCTAATTAAATCATCTGATTATGTGAAGATATGTTCGTTTCATTTTCCAACTATTCCCATATTTTTCTACCTTATATAATGATTAGTTTTGTTTATTTTTACCTTTTTCATGAATTAAATACACTTGTTATAATAACAAATCCTATTTCTTCTCTTTCTCTAACTTTTTCCATATTGTATATTTGTTTTTCAAATAAATTCAGCTAAATGAAATGCATAAGTATTGAAAATATGCATTAAAACAATATTTTTAAGATTGAAAGATACTTCATACGCCATTATAATGAAACTGATATATTATCTGGTCACCAGTATTGACATTTCATATATTTAGTCTCATACATAAATATTATGTTAAGTGTTAAATTAGAAATATATGTAACTTCTCACAGATGTGGTCACCTAAATTGATTCCATCTTATATATTTATGTAGGTGTATAATTGAATAGTGCATTAATTCGAATGACCAGATATAGATTTAGGCTTGAAATTTTGTATTATTAGATATGACGTGCACACATTAATTTCGACGTTGTTCCAGTTCTATCATCATGAAAAACTTGTATTATTGGAGTTAAATGCTTTAGTAGAGACTATGTGGATGTGAGCTCATTCTGGTGACCAGAATTACTTTATATTTATTCTTTTCGTTTGTGCATGCATATAAAATTATAGTGCAAATATGTTTATTCTAGTTACCACAATAGACTGATCCATGCTAGAGATTTGTGCATAAGAATAAATATAGTGAATGAATATAAAACAATTGTGTTCACCATAATAAGTTTACATCTGCAATGATATCTATTTGGGTACTGAGCTTCGAATAACAGAAGTTTTGCACGATGATTGAAGTGTGTCACACATGATATCTAAAAAACATCAATTAATCGGGATCGTATAGTGGTGACCAGAAATCACGTAATTGTTGAATCATCTAGAAATGTGAATATGATTTAAAGATCAATTCTGGAAGTCACATTCGTAGTAAATCGTGGTTGACTATATATCAAAGATAAAATTTTGCGATAAATGACAATTAATCAGATATAATTTTGATTTTTGGATAAATTCTGGGTAAATGACAATCGAATATGAATGATCATGGATTGAAAATAAATTCAGGTAACCAGAATATGAAATACATGATATTCAATCAAGGTATGTTACCTGTATTTTCTAAAAAATCCCAGAATTGAAAAATCCCGGAATTAAAATCCCAGAATTAAAAAATCCCAGAATTAAAATCCCAGATTCGTCATCCATGTTAAAAATAATTATTGAAGAATCCCGAAATCGGGACGCAATTCTGGGATCAATTCTGGGATCCACGATTCTGGGTAAATGATAGACATTCGTACACCGCTATTACATAAAAGGACCATACATATCGAGTGCTTCTAGTTTTGTCTTGATTTCTGTTAACAGTTATTAATCAAATAAACTCCTGCATAATTAGTTTTACATAGCATTAAAAGTGCTTTCCAACTATAAAAAATATTTGTTTTACTGCTTCATTATCATGCGAAAGAAATCATTGATCAAGTATTAGGCACACTCAAAAATTGCCGATCTCTGTCAATATTAGTGTTTTTATTGTACGTAGTCCTAGAGTAAGTTGAAACCTTTATAGATCGTACTTTTTGAGAAAAAAATGGAAATAAATATACAATTCCATGAGAAATCAACCTAGATATGAAATAATGTACTCTAGTCGAACCTTTTGTCTTTCTTGGCCTGCACAGAGACGGCTGCCCAAGTACGAGTACGATTTGTACTGACAGTTCAACATTAAATGTGCATGACTCTATGCATTTCGACCAAGTCACGTACTGTCCCCAGAACTTAGAATCAGAGCTAGGACGTAAGTACAAGTACTTGTACTTTTTGTACCTGTACTTGCTTGAACGTATTTGTACTTGACCTTTTCTAGATACCTGAAGTTGTCGCTCCTACAAACAGAACGTTTTCATACGGTTCTTCCAAAATATTCTCATAACAGAACAGAAGAGTTCCTATTTTAGGAATATGTTTCAGTTAAGGAAGCAAAATTGTTCTGTTTTTGGAAATGTATAACTATAATTGGGTACTTTTTGTCGCGTGGTCGGATTATTGTTTAGCAGTTGGATAAAAGTTTTATATTTATGAGAATAGCAACTCTTATTACGTAGACAGATTCAAGTACAAGTATTTCAAGTCAAGTACAAGTATAAGTACAAGTACATTTAAGCAAGTACAAGTACAAATACTTGTACTTTGTGTACTTGTACTTGTCCTACCTCTGCTTAGAATAACATCTATGTACTCGCATGTACTGTCATGTACTCTGCTGCATTTTGGTCTTAGTTCTGAGGATAATACATACCGCAGTACATAGCAGTACATGAAAGTACACGACCGTACATGACAGTACACGGATGACCTTGGATAAGTTTTTTAAATGTATTGATGCTCCAATAGTCTTTTCTTTTGTTACATTGGAATTTGTTTGTGTAGATGTGTTCATCTTAACGCTCTCTCCCAACATGGTGATATTGTGATCTGTCTTTGTTGTGTACTCAAAAAAGTGTAGAGTACACTATAGAATCGGTCAGTGTGACTGGTTGTCCGCTCGTTTACATGATAATTTCCGAACGGAAACTCTGATCGACTTGAAATTTTTCGTAAAGTTTATTCTCATAAATATCTCGATCGATTTCGAAGGTGGACCCGATCCGCCAAAGATTTCCTGATTTTGAGCTCGAAACATCATTTTTTTCCAGGGTCTTATGGGGACCCTAGTAATTACATATGCTGGGGGATACGATTTTGCTACAAAATCATTTTGACAAAAATAAAATGAATTTATTACAAAAGTACTAATTATATATGTTATGCAAGACTTGAGTGGAATAGGGGAATAGGGGAATAGGGGAATAGGGGAATTGTGGAATAGGGGAATAATGGAATAGGGGAATTGTGGAATTGTGGAATAGAGGAATTGTGGAATAGGGGAATAATGGAATAGGGGGATTTTCAGATGTCTATGGATTTCAAAAGAATTCCGAATTCCAGCAATTCGTACTTTCCCACCTTGGCTTGATTTAATTCTTATCCAAGACGATAGAATAATTGATCTCACAATATACGCTATGATAATGTAATATGGCCAAATCATTACTCTATTATTCCCCTATTCCCCATTCCGCTAGACTTCTATATTAATTTAAAAATACGGTGTAATTATTTTTATACTTCTATAGTAACATAATTGCGACGATTTTGCTGAAATTCTTTCGATAATTTTGAATTTGCCGCAAAATCAAATTCCCCATGAAGTCCTTATTTTCCTAATAAATGTCTATCCCCTGTACTTAAGTGATTGAAAATTTATCAACTTTATTGTTAAAACAAGAATCTGGAAAGGAATAATCGTATGCATAGAAAAAAACCAATCAGATGACTCCATATAATTTATTGGCGAATTGTATTAACAAATCAGTCGATTGATATATAAGTCAAAGAAAAGAATACTTTGTTTTTTTCATCTTAGATCACAGAATTTTTAAAGAAAAATAAGCAAGAAACATACTAATTTTCATTCCTAAAAGGATTCTCATCGTTTGCAATAATTTAATTTTAGAAGATTGCCATATGATGACTTCTTACTATGTTCACTGTCTACCTAACTCAGTGTTGCCAGTATCCGGTTATGATTTTGATGAATTTATTAGAAATGTTCTCGGAGATGCAGAAGGTGATCTCTTAAAAAAATGTCTATTCGAACAACATCTTCGTTTTTAACCATTGAAGATCCTCTTGATATCTTCAATCACGATATTGATGATGAGGAATTGGAAAAAATCAAAAGTAAATTATGTTTTAAATTGAAGAATAAAAAAATTTTTAACTCGACCCGGTGTTATTGAGGGAATTCGCTCCTTAAAATAAGCTTTAAAACAAAAGCCCGGTGAACAATTAGCTCAATCAAAAATGAAGCGAAGAAAACGTTTCCAAGAAATGCCAAATAATAATCTGACATTTATGCATGAGTCAACTACAAACGCTTCAACGGAAACTCGTCCAACAACCACAAATAATCTTCCTCTTAGTGAACATAGAGCACATGTTCAAAAATTGATCAGCAAATAGTGTTCAGACAATCAAGAACATTTCAATATACACAAGTTTAATTTTAAAGAAAATGTTGATTTCACTTTAAATCTAGAACTGGACGAAAACTTAAATGTGCAAGGAAATATTAAATGCAATTGTACAAAATTAATGTCGTTAGCAAAAAATAATAACAAGATTGAGGTATCGAATTTTTACAAACATCTTCTATCTCTCGGATGTGACCATATTAAAAGTCTAAAACGAAGCTCAACAGTCAAACCACAACAACAACAATCAACATATACGCCTTCGTTGAAGAGTCCGACAGAAGAAACTCATCCAGATTCATCACCTGAATCGGAGGCTACACTACAAGTCGAGCATAAACGCTTTCAAGTAACGGGTGTTCCATAAAGAATGGCCACGTTTTGTGAAGTGATTTTTGAATTCATAGCTTCCTTTAGTGAGCTCTTTTTCGGGCTTGTTTTATTCGTCTTTTTTCTCTCTAAAAAAATGCCGGACATGGTTTTCGAATAAAATTTTAAAAAAAGCGTTTTCCATGACGAAGAGTGAAGACCTTCGGAGACTCGTACTTTCCAAATGCCAAAAAGGTGAATCGACAACAAAAATTTTTCGAGATTTAAACGGCTCTGTCAGTTCTCGGACCGTTCGGCGGTGGTGCGAGGTGCTCAACGATATGGGCTCTATCAACTTATCGTATTCATCGGGTCGCCCGCGTATTATCCGGGCAAAAGGAACGATTCAAAAGGTGAAAAACCGGATGAACGGTAAAAAATGGTGTCATTCAGTTGATCATCAACGATATATCAATGAAATGCTTCCACTGGCTTCAGAATACGACAACAACGTGTTCGACAACGAATGGTGCTATCAGCAAGATGGGGCAAAGCCCCATACTCATGCTGGAACACAAGAATGATGTCCAACCAATTTCCCGTTATTCATAGACAAAGACCATTGACCACCAAACTCACCCGATCTTAACTCGTTAGATTATTCCATATGGGATGAATTTGATCAGCAAATCAAGTGGAATAAAGTTGAATCAAAAACGACTTTAATTAATGAACTAAAACACGCTATTAAGCGAATACGAAAACCAGTAGTTCTGGAAAGTTGTCGATGTTGGGCCTATCGCTTGTATCGCTTGTCAAAAAACAACGGAAATTATTTGAAATAAACCATTAGCATATTCTTGTAAAGAATGAAAAAACGAATAAAACAAGTCCAAAAAAGACGTCACTAAAGGACCCTATGAGCTCAAAAATCACTTCACAAAAAGTGGCCATTCTTTATGGAACACCCGTTATCTTCTCTATTGTATTTGTTTTTTTCTTTAAATTTCCTCTTTCTGTTTTATTATTAAGTAAATCATTGAAATACTCACGAAATATTGCCACAGTCATTCTTATTTTTCATGAATCTTTGAAATAGTGATACTGATATCACATATACCATAAACATCAGAGCTGTTGTCAAATATCTGAACGTCGACAGGATCATGTCTTATAAGAAATATGTTATTTCATATTCGTATGCAGACTTTTTAAGAACAAGAACATCTTCACAGTGTCTTAGAGAGTAAACCCTGTATGTGTCAGAGAGTGCACCCTGCCTAAATGGTAACTCCACCATATATAAGAGATCCGCATGAATCTTGTACAGTGAAACCTCTCTGTAGTGGACACCATTTGAACTTGTTAAAAGTGTCTACTATGAAGAGGTGTCCATCTTATAGAAGTGAATGTAATCTTTTTAAAAATCCCATTCAAATTTGTTTAGCACGTTGTTGAGTGAACTATTTCAACACAACTTCATCAATTAATTGTCCACTATCGCTTTTGAGTTTACGCATAAGAGTCTATTGGAATTTGAAGACTAATCATCCAACAATTCTTCACTTTGAAGAAGAATGTTGGTAGTACTACTTTTTGATATTTGAAATTTATCAGCTGTATATCTGACGAGTTTATAAATCATTGCTATTTTGATTGTCCGTGATCAATGAGATTTTTTCTTCCAATGTTACCCGGGCAGACAATATTTGTCAAAAACGCGAGTACACGGCACAAAAAAGCGAAGAGTTGTGCAGAAAGTGGACGTTTTACGGTTCTAGTTGCGGTTCTCGATTGAAGGAAGAAAACGCCCACTTTTTACACTTTTCATGCGTTTATCCAAGTTTATCAGCGTTTTTACTCGAAAAACGCATGTACACGTATTCAAAAAGGACAACAAAGTGTATCTACTTTTTATATTCGAGAAACTTGGTTGCTATTGAGATTAAATTTCTTGAGCATTAAGAAAGCGCTCACTTTTTTTGTCTTTTTGAATATGTGTACATGCGTTTTTCGAGTAAAAACGCTGATAAACTTGGATAAACGCATGAAAAGTGTAAAAAGTGGGCGTTTTCTTCCTTCAATCGAGAACCGCAACTAGAACCGTAAAACGTCCACTTTCTGCACAACTCTTCGCTTTTTTGTGCCGTGTACTCGCGTTTTTGACAAATATTGTCTGCCCGGGTAATGTCTTTTGATGAGACAGACAAAACAAACGAGATATAATAAATAAGGCCACGTCACTCTTGTTTTCTTCTCGATATTCCGTCGATTTAAGAAGAGAAATGATTCTTTTCTCTCTTTCTTTTATTAATCATTAAACATTACCAAAGTTACACTTTGTGTTTGCTTGTATTCCTCATAAATTATTCTGTTAGTTTCAATTACTGTCCACTATGAGAGATGTCCACCTAAGAGAGTATTCACTATGAGAGATTTCAGTGTATAAAACTACGTAATACTCAATAGAAGATCTATATTTTACGAAAGTAGTGATTTTTCCATGAGATGCCTCATTCGGCTCCGAATATAATTCAGACCACAACTAGAAGTAACAATCAGAAACTAATTGATACTTTACCGGAAAGCTACTACAAACCAAAACGAAATTTTATTTTTTCAGTTCTAGTTCGAATTTATAGCAGCTATATATATTAGTGAACAGTGGGCATAGTACCAAACTGTGAATGAAGGCCGATTATAACTGGGATAAATTCGACTGCGAAAGGACGGGGGGACATAAGCTATGCAAAATGGGCGCATGAGCTTTTTTTTCGAATTTAGCGTTCAATCTTTCTGGGAATGTTAAATAAGTGTTTATGAAGTAAATTCGAGCATTATTATGACTATTGAAGGTCATTTTGAAGTGAAAATCTCTCTAAATATTGTATAGGTTTTTGGAGATAAACATACTATATGTAGGGGTCCAGTATTTGCTTGAAACGGACACTTTTTTAAAAAGATTCAAAGCTCAATTAACAACCATTAGAAAGAGCATTTAATTCTGCATCTTTTCATATAAAGGTTGTTATTTTCTGAAAATTTTTATAGCCGTTCATGACCCTATCTTTTGATGGAATACTTTTTTTTCCATATTATTTCAAACATTTTAACGTATTTTGGTACCTTTTTTTGCGTGATCCCAGTTCATTTATATACCATTTGATAGGGCAAATAAAGTGCTACAAACTGGTATATTTTTTATTTAATTTTAGGTTGGTCCCGGTACTCAAAAATATCAAAAACTATCGGAAATTGGCAAAATAATTACTTTTTTTGCCTAATGTTGAGGTCATTTTACACCACTAAATTCAATTTTAATCGAGATAAGTGACATATTCGAACTCAGCGTAAAAAGTTGAATTGATTTATACCTTTTTTCAATGTAGCAGAGAAGTTTTATTTTTTCCCTAAAAATCCAGTCGTGGTCCCCCACACTGATGAGTCAAAAATGCAAATTCATCAAAATTACATTCTGAACATTGAGTATTACGCAAAAACATCTCAGTAGTTACTAACATGTAATAAAATTATTGATTTCGCAAATAAAATGAGTTTTCAAAGAGTTTTCATTTTTGACCCATCCCTGTGGGGGACCACGGCTAGATTTTAGGGAAAAAATAAAAGTTCTCTGATACACTGAAAAAGGGTACAAATCAATTCAACGTTTTACGCTGAGTTCGAATATGTTACTTATCTCGATTAAAATTGAATATAATAGTGCGAAATTACGTTAACATTAGGCAAAAAAGTGAGTATTTTGCCAATTTCCGATAGTTTTTGATATTTTTGAGTACCGGGACCAACCTGAAATTAAATAAAAAATATACCACTTTGTAACACTTTATTTGCCCTATCAAATGGTATATAAATGAACTGGGATCACGCAAAAAAAGATGCTAAAATACGTTAAAATATTTGAAATAATATGGAAAAAAATCATGTTCGATACAAAGGTAAGACGACCCTAATTTGTTTTGGAAAAAAATGGTCTATATATGAAAAGATGCAGAATTAAATGCTCTTTCTAATGGTTGTTAATTGAGCTTTGAATCTTTTTAAAAAAGTGTTCATTTCGATCAAACATTGAACCAGTAGGAGTGACTCTGATACCATATAAAATCTACATAATCTTTAGAGAGATTTTAACCCCAAACTGACCTCCAATATGCATACTTACGCTTGAATTTACTTCATAAACACTTATTTAACATTCCCAGAAAGATTGAACGCTAAATTCGAAAAAAAAAGCTCATGCGCCCATTTTGCATAGCTTATGTGTCTCCGTCCTTTGAGTCCCATGTCCACTCTTCTTTAGGCATTTAGCGTAATGGACAAATTATGCCGCAATTACGCATAATTGCGCCGTAATTGTCACAACCAATAGAAATTCGACCAGATAGACTGATTCCAGTTTTTATCTCCATGTCGAGCTAACTAGAGAAAACTATTCATCAATTCACACTAATGAATTTTTTCGGTTGAACTTATTGTCAATAGCTAACTAAAACAGGATTTCTGTATGGATATTTCATCAGTCTTCTCAGTTTTAGAAATAGATTTTGTTCCAAAGTTTTAGTAAAAAATCAGAAAAAGACTTGTATGGAAGGAGAAAAATACGAATGAGAGATATAATTTCAAGTTTTAAAAATTTAATCAGGAATTCAGATTTACCACCCTCCGTTATCTGCGGTGAAATTTGGTAGAAAACCGTTACTTTGTGCAAAATACAAATACCCACCTATTTATTCAAAAAATTCAGCTTGAAACAGGCAAATCTAACAACAGATTTGAATTCTTCATATCTGGCTACCTGTATATGGACTTAGTTGGAGTCCTTAAATATCGTAGGATACCTGTATACTTGCGTTCATGTTTTCTTAACCTTTGACCCCAAATTTGACCTCAGATTCAGACTCCCTGACCCCGAAAACATTAGATTCAACCATCTTCTGACCATTAATGGTCAGAGCTAGGACGCAAGTACAGGTACTTGTACTTTTTGTACTTGTACTTGCTTGAAAGTACTTGTACTTATACTTGTACTTGGATTGAAATACTTGTACTTAACCTTTTCCAGACACCTGAGTTGTCGTTCCTACAAACGAAACGTTTTCGTGCGGTTGTTCCAAAATATTCTCATAACACAACAAAAGTGTTCTTTTTTAGGAATATTTTTCAGTTAAGCGAGCAAAATTGTTGTTTTTGGGAATATATAACTATAATTAGGTACTTTTTGTCGTGTGGTCGGATTAGTACCTAGCAGTTGGATAAACGTTTTATATTTATGAGAATAGCAACTCTTATTATGTAGACAGATTCAAGTACAAGTATTTGAAGCCAAGTACAAGTATATTCAAACAAGTACAAGTATTTGTACTTGTACTTTATGTACTTGTACTTGTCCTACCTCTGTTAATCGTTAACAAGTGCTCTCTGTTAAATGAACATTTTTGACTTATTTTGTTTTATATACGAATTAATTTTGAGTGATAGAATAGTAAGTTTAGTTCAATGGTTATATTTATAGATCTTCTAATCCATGGTTCCAGTGTTCGATTCTACTGCTCAGCATTTTCAGAGAAAATATTCGGGATAGCTCTTCACTCTGAAAATTGTTGAAATGAACGCATGACCAACTGATGAACATATCTCATAACTTTCCTTAGTTTTTTGGAAACATGTGAAGAATTTTTTCATAGGCAACAATATATTGGTTCCTGAGATAACCTTTCGGTGTAAATACGATTTTGCGCCGCAATTACGCGTAATTACGATTTTTGTAGTGTAATTACGTCGCAATTTCACCCTAATCGCATACATGGGGTGAGAAGTAAAAATCTTTGAAGATCTCGAAGTTTTACAAAATTTGACTTGTTTTTGAAATCGAATTAGGCAGCTACTTGTCCTTGACATCGCTGGAGTCCTTCACATTTTTTAGATCCTTAGATTCCTTGGATTTCGGATCCCAAGGATTTCAGCCACTGCTGTTCATTTCGCATAAGTAACGCTTGAATTGTGAAATAACATCTAAAATCTATCACCGGGGGCGTAAAAATTTTTCGGGTGTGAAATGTCGAAATAGGATACAGTTAACAGCTCTATTCGAGTGCATCGGATTCTTTTATACTTCTAAAGAATGGCACCTATAAAACCTGCTGACGCTTGAGGACTTGAATGCGATGATGTGACAGGCTCGATATCATGGAATATTTACCGAAGTGAGAATGATGACTAGTGAACGTACAAAGCCCTACAAAATGCTTCGAAATGGTGAGTATTCTTATGAACTATCAGATACTTTAATTTCATCGGATTTTTAGGATTCTTATAGTGTCTGTCGGAGTCTAAGATTACTCACTGATGTAATTTATCCATGTCTCTGTTTCAGCACTTGTTTTTTTCAGATTGTAATGAGATTGAATTTCTATGTTAAGCTTTTTAACTCCCTGGATCATATTTATTTATATGCTTCTTCAAATAAAATATGGATTCTATTAATTTTTGTGATAAATATAGCCGCAACTTGTTTTTTCCTTTTGCAAATAATAACACGCCCCTCTTCTACAATCGACTTAAATCAGTCGAAAAAAATAGTTGATGGACGTTTCCTTGATAACTGTCAATATATTTATATCGATATGGGAACTAATATCGGTATACAAATACGAAAATTATATGAACCAAATTTATTTCCTGGAGCACAAATTCTGCCACTTTTTAGAAAAATTTTCGGTAACCATTCAAATGAAGTGTGCTCAATTGGTTTTGAAGCTAATCCGTTTCATGATAGTTATTTAAAAGAATTCGAACAGTATTGCTTAAAACGTAAGTGGCGTGTGAAGATTTTTACGTCAACAGCTGTTAGTATAGTTTCAGCTAATCTAACGTTTTACACTGAGCCGACAAATATAGAAAATAATCAATGGGGTGCAACATTGAAAAATCGATCGAATGCTAGGATGAAACCTGTTACAGTGCCAAGTATTGACATGGTTTCTTGGTTTCGTACAAATGTACTTGAGCGAAAATATTCGAAAGACTCCACCACAAAAGTTATGATGAAAAGCGATATCGAAGGACACGATCAAGTCGTTCTGACAGCAATGATTTTAGGCGGCGTTTACTGTTCAATTGACTTAATTTATGCTGAACATGTGAGTAAAGATTTTATAAAAGCTACCGAAATTTTATCATACAATTCGAAAACATGTCAAACTAAACTTATATATATGGATGATGAATCCTATTATAAATATCGATTTCCGTTTAATATAACGAACAATAATTTGTAATTTCGAAACTAAGTGAATTATTTGTGGAGAATCGTATGAATATAAATAAGTAAATAACGTCTAGTACAAAGCTCAACTAATCATATACTATTTCCTATTATTCACGATGAATTTAAATAATTTCAATCAAGAGGTTATCCTGTGGTTTGAAATCATAAACGACAACTAGATTGAATCGGTCGATAGCATTTCATTTCGAATGCTAATAGTTTTTTCTGCTCAGCTTCTTTTAGAGTCCAAATATCTGATGCATATAGTAGAACGTCGAATACACAAGTTGTTACGATTTTTAACTTGTTTTTTCTCTTCATCTTTTTGCTGTTTCATATATCTTTTAAAGAAGCTAGAGCACCTGCCGCTTTTCCTATTCGCCTTTTAATAGGTAAGATCATATATGATCATATATGATAAAATAAGATTTTAATAATGAATCATGGTATGATGTTTTTTTTAAAGAATCTTCTATGATCTAATAAAGACTGATCACACTCTTTTGAACAGTTCTTATACCTATCATTATATCGGATTCGTATAAAATTTTTGATGACATTGAGGGTGAGGCTTTAATAAGGAACAACCACGATCCGGATTTCCCGTCTTTGAATTCCACTGGTGTATACCATGACAGGCGTTACCATAGTTGCAGACCAACAATTTATAGCTGTAGATGATTGATATAGCATTATGTTGTAGAAAAAATCGTTTGAAATGATGAGCGATAAATCTTGGTGGATAGCCATTGAAGAGTAAAGTCATTTCAATTGTTAAACGTTCTCTATCGAAGTCATTGATATCGGAACAGACACGTATTCCTCGATAGAGTGCACCTCGGATAATATTACGATGTATATGACGTGGATGATCTGATGAAAATGGAACTA
>Ga0209914_1001615_pt1 | contig 21991 bp, 19 predicted proteins | sample ThiBiot_500_plan_FD_183949 | JGI IMG/M metagenome (GOLD analysis project Ga0209914, IMG submission 183949) | Wastewater bioreactor microbial communities from Cape Town, South Africa - Thiocy_cont_500_plan (SPAdes) | ecosystem: Engineered > Bioreactor > Thiocyanate-remediating > Anaerobic-Aerobic...
GCGATCGCTGTCGGCGAGTTGAGGAGCGCCACGAGCGGCGAGCCTCCGTCGCCGCCGTATCCCGACGAGCCGCATTGGCCTGCGACGGTCGAGACGATCGTGGTGGCGAGGTTGATCGAGCGAGCGCAATGGCCTCCGTTCTCGACAAAGTAAAGGCTGCCGCCAAACACCACGCCTCCCTGAGGCTTGTTGATGCTGGTCGACACGGCCGAGCCTCCTGCAGGAGAGCTGGCTGCCGCACCAGTGCCGGCGAACGCTCGAGGCGCAGTGGTCGAGCCATCGAACGACGAGACGAAGATGAAGTTGTTGGTGGCGTCGGCGAAGAAGATCGTGTTGATCGACGAGAAGGCGATGCCACTGATGGTGCTGGTCGCGTTGGTGGTCGGAGGCAAGGTCGAAGATTGGGCGTACTTGGCCGTGTATCTCGTGCTCGTGATTGTGACCGTGAACACGAGCGAGACACTCGAGAGGAACACGATCGCAACGAGCGCCAACGAGGCAGCGGCCAGCGATGATGGCGCTCGAGCAGCCATCGGGGTTGTGATGGCGCGAGACGACTCGGTGTGCTTGGTGTGTTGATCCAAGTACTCGCGAGGAGAAGTCCAACAAGCTGCATCAATCCAAATGAGAGAGGTAAGAAACGGCATCAATCACTCGCTCGCAACGCAAGACATCGAGAAGAGGGAGGAAGGAGCGCTTTCGGGAGACATGTGCGCGATGTGCCAGCGTGTGCGATGATGTGATGCGCTGCGTGTGGCTATGTCTCTATCCTTCCCTTCGCGTCGCGGCGTTTGGAGGCCCAAGAAATGAGGAAGACATTGAAGACAGGTGGGGGAAGAAGCGTAGAGGTGGCACGTACTCTGGCGAGGCCGGCAGTGGATCGAGCGAGGACCGCACGCGCAGCGACACACGCGGCAGAGGGACGAGAGGGAGACGAGCGGATATGAGCCTCCAGTCCTTTTTCTGCTCATCCTTTGCGGCAACCTCTCCGCCGAGGCGCAGCGCAAACTTGTGCAAAAAGCAAGTGCTGCCAGCGCGTCCAACCTTGCCGCATCTGGCATACGGCGGAAAAGCAGCCTCTATGGCAACTGAGAACTCGAGCGACAATAGGGTGCTTGAGTTCGCTGGCTCACAAGAAGTCAGTCTGGAGGGGAAGGTCAACTGGCCATCGCGACAGCCAAGGAACGCAACCGACTAACTTGTTGATTGAGAGACTCGAGCGACTAACCTCTTGAGACCTCTGCCGCACAGTTAGTTTGCTCTCCCTCGCTCGCGCGCGCCTTCTCTCTCGCTCGAACTGCTCGACCTCCTTGCAGTGTAGCGAGAGACGCGGTCTGAGAGCATGCGAGAGTACACTGACGATGATGATATCATCGATTGGAGGCCTGATGAGATCAGCAGCGCATCGACGCGTGTTTGCGGGAGCTTCGGCGGAGTGTGGCTTCTCACGCTGCGCGACGACGACCAAGTGCTCGTGAGCACCTTCCATCGATTCGATGGCCATCGTGGAGTCCTTGGCGTGGCTGAGACGAGCCGATCGATCTCAATGCCCGAGCTTGCCACGATGGCGAGGTCTTCCTCGATGGTTCGTTCATCAACGACGATCGACGGCGCTCGCTTGTGGTTGCTTGGTTGCGCCGAGGTCTTCTCCGAGTCGCTGCTCAGGTATGAGCGCAGATCGAACCATCGCCACACAACACTGCTGATCAATGTCACTCGAATCGAAACGAACCGTCTATTCGATTGGTTCGTTGGTTCGTTCGTTGGGGGGTGTGTGCAGCATGGTACCGATGGTGCTGGTGGCGCTCACATCGATGCACCAATGCACGGTATTCGCGTTGGCGCTGCTCCCCGACGAGAGCCCTTGCATCGCCACATGGAGCGGGCTGCCACCGAATGTCCTTCCAATCGATGGTATGGTTGGTGAGGAGATTACTACTGCACGTATACTCGCACGTACACAAGCTTGGCAGCTGATGGGTCCAACCTGGAACAGATCGCGAGCTTGTGATTGCAGATGGGCCTGCGGTCTTGGTGCTCGATCATCACAATCAACGAGGCAATGCTGCCACGTCGTCGTCGAACTTGTGGCTCCTGGGGCCTCAGTCCACGCAAGCATCGAGGCTTGATCTGCCACAGTCATCTCCGCACCGTGCTCGAATCATTGGACGTTGCAGTAACGCCAACGAACTTGCACTCACGACGACGCTGGCGAGCAGTGCGCCCGGCAGCTCGATGCCTCCCAACGTCATGATGGTGCTCCCAGGCAAGGCAGCCGCATCGTCGGATCTTGAGCCGTGTCTCTTGCAAAGCCACGTGCTCTCGTCGGCAAGCAATGCAGCCGAGTGGGTGGGCGAGCTTGGCAGCATGCGCGGTCGCTTCCTTCAAGTGCGATGCGATCTCTTGAGCAGCAACCTCAAGCACGACACTCGAGCCGAGCACGTTCTGCCTCCGTATCTTGAGATACCTCAGTCTCTGGCGGCAGTGGCAGCTTGTTACGACGTCGTGCCGGCAGCAGCGTGGCTTCGAGCGCAGGCAGTTAGCAACGTCGAGCCATCAGTGGCTGCAAGTGGCGCTCAACCGCCAGCACCTCCGCGTGGAGCACCGACATTCGTTATCGGCACGTCGTTCATGCAGCTGTTGTTGTTGGAGGGTCCGAGCACCATTCGTTGGTGCATTCGACTGCCTGGTGCTCCTTCTTGCGTGTAGGTGCTCACTGATCATCTTTCGCGCCCATCATGAGTCACTCACGTTGACGCCAAACGCAGCACTGTGATCCGGTTGGCAATCTCCGAGTACCATGATGAGTATGCCGTCGCCGTACAGATAGATTCCAAGCGAGTGGTGCAGCTGTATCGCTTCGACGATCAATCGCTCGTTGCTGGTATGCAGATGACTCGTGAGAGAATGCACGAAGCGTGAGTACTGTGCTGATTGGGTTGGTTGGTTGGTTGGTTGGTTGGTTGGTTGGTTGGTTGGCGCTTGCAGAGTACTCGATGGGTGCCTCGAACACGGCTCTTCTCTTGGCCGATCTCAAGCAAATTGGCAACGAGCAGTTGTACCTTCTTGAGCTCGAACACTTGCATCACAGCAGCAATCACAACCGTTCCTCCGAGGCGAGCAGATTCCCAGGAAGAGTGACCGCCATCAAGGTCCCAGATCGTGATGGATCTACACATTCGAGCTCCTCCAACTCTGGAACTGCTGGCGATGAGGCCACAAAACTGGCATCGATCGTCAGCATATTGAATGCTCGCCTGCATGCGGGATTGTCGCAGCTCGATGAAGCGAAACGACTCGTACGTGTGTCTTCCTCAGCCTCTTGATATCACAATCTGAGTGAGTTGGGGGTTTTGCAGGCCGACGAGAAGCAAGCGCTGTATGACCGCTCGATTGCACTCCTAGACGCTCTACAGCCTCGGAGAACGGCGACGCCATCAGGAGCCACATCTTCGTGGCCTCAGCGAGCGTTGCGACCATTTGTACTTTCTGAGGCACTCGCTCCCTCAAGCAACGCAAACCAACCAACTCACAATCACACAATCACACCAATCGATTCGATGAGCTCACCGCAATCGCAAATACGGATCTCAAGCTGCGAATGGCATTCGTTGCATGCAAGCTCGAGCCAATGGACGCTCTCGATGCGAGTTCGAATCGAGAACATGCTCAACGAGACGATCGAACAAGCGTCGCTGATTGCCATTCCACTCGAATCCTCGAGCAGGACAACTGCACGCTCACGCTCGCCAGTTGCTGTCGCTCCGATCGAGCCGTTTGGCACGGTTGCCTTCGAGCTGATGGTGGAACTCGAGCCGCACCTGCATGTGAGTGACACCATGGCACTCGATCTTGCCTTCTTGCTTGAGGAGCGCGCCGGCAAGACGGTGGACCAGGCCGATCATCGCTCGCAAGATCCTCGGTGGCTCACGCTGATCGGCCATGCACATCTCACGGCAAGAGAGCTCTTTGAGCTGAGGTTTCACTCCAAACTCGACCGCTCGAACGAGCCGGGAGAGTTGCTAGAGCCTGATTGCTTCACATGTACGTAGCGAGACGGCAGCTGTCTCACGATGGCTTGCTGGCGCCTGATGCATATGGTGTCTCGGGGTGTTGGTGTAGATCGCCTGGAGGTGCAGCACTTTCTGCTCCAGTCCAAGCACACGAACTTGAGCCAAGAGTTGGTTCCGCTGCTGCAACGTATGCTGCTTGGCCCTTCAAGCGAACGGCATGAGATTCGATGCTCGACGGGCAAGTCGATCGAGCAAACGCATGGCACTATCAACACGAGCGCTGCACTCGTTGAATACGGCTGTACACGAGCATTCGCCGAGCTGAGCATCAGCTCCACTGATACGATGAGTGGTTTGGTGCTGATCGGTGCCTTGTTGGCTGAGCTGCCACTCGATATCCTCTAGTGACGGTCGTGGTGGTCGTCGTTGTGGTCGTTGTTGTGGTGGTGGCAACAACTAATTGCAAGGTTGACTCCTTAACGTCATTGCACATGTGACGTGTGTGCAATCAACAGTGAGCCACTCGATGGTGACACAGCTCGACGATGCCACATCGGCGCTGCAAGATGAAGTGCTCCAGCTGCAACGCTGGCTTGGCCTTGCGCGCCGCTTGCCATCAAGCGACGTTTCACCACAGGATCAAGAGCAGGTGTGCGAAGCGTGGAGTCAGCAGATTCGAGCGCAGCTGCGAAGCGACGAGGCGATGGCAAGTGTACTGCACTCATCATGCACCGAATGCCATCGCATCTCCCAACGGGACATCTCAAGCAAATGAACGGTTGTAGTGTCAGTCAAGAGGGAATGCAGTCGGTAGGAGAGCAGTGGTTGCTGTTCTTAACTTCGTGGCCGCTCGCTCCTCACACGTCGAGAGCGCGCGTGAGTGTGCTTGGGTATCTCGTTGCGTGGGTATGGCTGATACCGCAACGTCCGAGCATCCAGATGCGTTTCACACTTCGACAGAGTCACCGGCGACTGGCGGCGAACAGGAGCCACAAGATGATCTCACTCGGATTCTAGTGTTGTTGAATACGATGCGAGCCACGGTTCGCTTCCATCATGTGCGTGCCAGAGTTGCCTCGCGCGTGGGAGCGCGCGCGTCCTAACGAGAGCTTTCGTGGCACCGACGAGGATATAGATTGGTTGGACTCGCTTGTGGGCCATGGTGTTGATCCTCGAGATGCACCTAGTGCCCTGGTGGCTCGACAGTGGTGCTGCCAACGCGGCCGCCTCGTGGTATCACTGGAGCGTCGTGGTGCTCGTGGCGTCTGCCGTCTCGTGGCTATGGTCTCCGCTACTGCTCTCGATTCGTTCGACGCTCGACCCGCTGCACGAACTAGACGCCTCATGGCTGCGGCATTCATCACTTGTGCAATATCTCACGATGCTGAGCGTGTTCTTGTACGTGCGTGCGACCATGACGTACGGCCACTCGATCATCAAGATGGCACTCGTACCGCTGTTGGTGCTTCTGCTCGAGATGATCCTCCGCTCGCGCATCTCGTTCGAGTGTGGCAGCTACAACTCGCTCGGCTTCTATCTGATAGCAGAGACTCTAGTGTGGTTCGTGTTGACCACATGCGCTCGAGTGCTGTACTGGTTCGCGAGCTTCTTCTGGTAGTGTGTCGTTGCGAATCTTGTTAGCCAGTAGTGAGCGGTGGGGAGAACCAATGCATGTTTGATGTACATATTACAGAAGCAACTCCACGAGAGTACGACCACAATGACAATGTGTTGACAATACTGAACGACACACACACAACGAATGACCTATCCAGCGTGGTCGGGAGTTGACACTGCGCAGTGTTGGACAGCCAGCGAGCAGCAGCAGCGGCGGCACATCAGAACAGTCCGGCGTCCTTCTTCTTCTTGGTCTTGCGCCACGCTGGTAACTTGTTGAACAAGTCTCGCGGCAAGCCAAGCACCGTTTCGAACTCGGAATCGATGAGGTAGTCCTATTGAACGAGCAGAAACACACGCATATGGTAAGTAAAGTACTCGCGCTCGGCTCCGGCTCCGTGAGCACGAGCCATGTACCTCCAGACGCGAAGAATCGATTGTGTTCGGGAGCGTCGAGCGGTTCTTGAGCTGCGCGAGCGTGTATTTGGCCGTCGTGCTGTCTGAGCCGACGCTCACGGCCGGCGGCGGTGTATCGTTGGGTCCATAGGCCGAGCGACGCGTTGGCGAACGCGCGGGCTCGGCAGTCGAGAGAAAGTTGGCAGACAGCCGTCCCGCCGTACCGGCCGATGGGGTCGAGGGAGTGCGAAGTAAGGCTGGCGCAGCGGTGGTCTTGGTCGCCGCGGCGGCGGCAGGGGCGGGAGTGGAGGTCGTCTTGGTATCGGCGACTGGCTTGCTCTTGGTATCGGTTGCCGGCTTGATGTCGGCAGCCGGAGGCGCCAATGTAGGCGATGCGTGTCGAACTGGCGAGGCGGACGATGAGGCACTGGCACTTGGCGACGCAGAAGCACTGGCACTTGGCGACGCAGCGCCGGCAGCAGGGGCGGCAGTGGTACTAATGATCGGCACGACGCTCGTCGCTGCAGACGGCTTGGAGGGCTGCTCCTTGTCCTTCTCGGCGAGCTGCGCTCGGAGACGTTCGACCTCGGCACGCAACGAGCGAAGCTGCGCGGATTCCGAGGGGCCATCCTCCAGGGCATCGAGCTTCTGCTGCAACTCGGTCACCTGTGCCGTGAGGCGCACGTTGAGGTCCAAGAGGCGGTTTCGCTGTTGCACCAGCGCGTCCTCGACCGACTGCGTCGGTTCCTCGGCATCGCTCGGCGTCACGGACGCCAGGTTGGCGGTCATCTTGCCGCGAATCACTTCCGAGTCTTGCTCCTCGTCTTCGCCCGTGCCACCGGCGTTCTCGCGCTTCTTCTTGCGCTTGGCCTCGCGCGACGCGAACGACCGCTGCTTCTTTGGACTCTCGTTGGTCGACGAAGCCGATGACGTGAGCTTATTGCGGCTGTTGCGATCCTTGGGCTCGGCCGGAAGCGACGTCATGCGAGACAAGGCCGGCCGCGACGACTCATGCGAGTCGCTGCTTGTAGTGAGCGACGGCAGCGACGACGTATTGCTCACTCCTTTCGGTTGCGGTACGCCGAGCGACGACGACGTGCCGGTGGCCACCACCTCGGGTCCGAGGTGATCGACCGTATTGGCACGTGCCATTGCTCGAGGAGACCGAGTGAATGCTGGCATTCGAGTCGAGGGTTTGGTATTCACCTAACGAGCCGACAAGAGAGCATGCGTGCGAATCACAGCTATCAGTGGCCAGCCCTTCTCTCTCTCTCTCTCTCACTGAGTCGCTTGCTCGCGCGTACCTGGCGCACTTGCACCTCGAGCAACTCCTTCTCGACCTCCAACTGCTGCACCTTGTCCTTGTACTGTGCAACAGTGTTCTGAGAGACCTCGGCGATACCGCTCAGCTTGTGGATCTCCTCCATCAACTCGTCGACCAGCGTATCGCCCTTGCGAGCTGCCACGCGGGCAGCCAGACCTTGGTTCTCTATTCATGCACACGCGCGTCAGTCAAGAGCAGCACGCTCGACTCACGTGGGTGGGCGCACACGCTCGTACTCTCCATTAGCTTCTGGCCACGCGTGCACACGGCCTGGTACAGCAGAAAGTCCTGGATGCCCAGCATCTTGTTCCACCACTTGTCCTTCTCCTCCGAGCTGCTCATGATCATCTTCCACGAGTTCTGCATGACCTTGAGCTCGATCACGTTGGTGAGATCGCTCGAGTCCGGCAGGTTGAACAACTGCACCACGTTCAAGTGGATTTGATGCAAGATTTGTATCTCGTCCTTCTTCTGCTTGGCAATCAGAATCTGTTGTACCGGCGCATGACAATTCGACAGTAGACCAGCGTGGCGAGTTTGTGAGTGACGCAAGTTCTGGCGCGAGTTAACAACGCCAGCGTAGGCGCATACCATGTCGGAGAACAGCACAAAGTAGCAGTCTTGCGGAGTGTTGCGGCCTTTGGGCAGCACCGATGCCTTGGCGTCGAACACAATCTTGCGACCATGGCGCAAGAGCTCATGGCATAGCTCCTCACCGAGCGTCTGTTGGATCTGCTGGATCTTGCGAAGATCTTCCACTTGCCTCGTTCGTTCATTCGCCGCATCCACCACTTCCTGTTCATTCCCAACATCCAGATCGACATCGATTGGAGGTGAATCAGCATCGAGAATCAATCAGTCAATCAACCAATCAATCAATCTCTCAATGATCGAGATCTACTCTCTCACAAAGAAATGAGTGAACAAGTGGGGAGTACCTTGATCTTGACGCATGCGAGCTCAATGTTCTTCTTGTCTGGATGATCATCTGGTGTTGCTCGATCGAGTTCACGAAGCAACAAAGGATACTTGCACAAACGTTGGAGTGGTTTCACAAGGAAGGCTTGAAGACCAAGGTTGCGGCATTCGGGCCTGCTCTCGTCCAAGAATGCCGCAAACTCTGGATACTTGGCCCGAAACTCCTCAGTCACCTCAGTGGTCAGTGGTTGGTTGCTGCAATAGATAGTATAGGCTTGGAGAGAATCAACCTGTGGGAACGAGGAATCGAGTTTGAGTGAGATGATCGTGAAGCATCAATCAGTGATTGAGAGAGTAGTAAGGTCGATCGATCTCTCTCTCTCTCTCTCTCTCAGTGGTTCGTGGGTTGTCTTGCGTACATGAGCAAGGAACACGTCGGCCAAGCATTGGATCAATGGATTCTTCTTTTGGCGCTCTTGTAACGCATTGAGCAACGCAATATTGACCGGTAGAATGGCTTCGAGGTTGCTGAAGAGCGACGAGGTCTCGGAAGGCGCCAACAGCTTGCGCTCACAGATTGGATGCAAGAACGACTGGATATCGAGAACCAAGAGCTGGTGAGACTCGTGCACTGTGTTGTTGATATTGCCATTGGTTCGAGAGAGAGAGAGAGAGATCGTTCGAACCTGGATGATGACGTTCACGTCGGCCACGTATTGCTCCTCGGTGTTGATGAACTCGAACATGATCTCTTGGCGCTTGCGCTCTTGGGAGTCGAGCTTGGCAAGTATATCGGCCGACACCACGTCGGCGAAGCGCAGCTCGCGTTCCTTGGCCACTTGGAGGCCGTTCGAGTTCAGGCCCGGGTCGAACATATCGCTGAGCGTCATGCGCAGATGAATGTCGCCCTTGACGACATCCTTCTTGCCCTCGCGAGGAAGCAACGTGTACCATCCATCGACCATGCCCTTGTTGACGAGCGTGTAGATCGGGAAGGTACACAGGCCCATGAAGTCTGTCGAGAGAGCGAGCCACGTCCAACAGACACCAACGGACATGGGTTGGAGATCGCACACATGACCACCACTCACTCACTCACTCACTCCGCCGCTGCCGCTCTCGAACGCACCATCGGCACTCAACATATCGTAGTCGTACATCCATACACGAAGCTCGGCTACTGGGTCCGTGACATCCACATCACTGAGTGCCATTCCATCCATCGATCAATCAGCGAGTTGGTCGATGAGCTGTTGGATCGGGTGATCGAGACATACAACTCGAACGTCTCGTTCCACACTGGATCGAGGGTCTTGAACATGATCTTGGTCTTCAATCGACTCTTCGAGTCGTTCGGCGCAATCCACAGATAGCAGTACGGATCAGAGAGTCCTGTGGTTGTTGTGGTCGAGATGGTTGGTGGCGATACGACACGAGATGCACATCGGTGAGCGAGGGAGCGAGAGGCTCAGGGATTGGCGGGCCCATCGCCAGCCGGGCCCCACAAGCACCAAGGAGCCACATCACGCACCATTCGAGTCCTTGGCTTCGAGGTTCCTCGCCTCGATCACTGTGGTTCAATCGAGACCAATCGCCCAACCAATCAACCAACCAATCAACGATGAGGATGGAGAGGAGCCGACGCGACCCAAGAGAGAGAGAGCGCGCACACGAACCTTCGACACGGAGCTTACTGAGTCCCGACATGGTTCGAGACGAGAGACGAGAAGGTTCGAGCGGCGGCTCTCACAACGAGCGAAACGAGCGAGGTGTCGGCAGCGAGGGCAGCGAGCGAATGGACGAGCGACCGAGTGCGAAAAGCAGAAAGCTGCCCGAGCACGCGAGGCGCTGAGAGAGAGCCGTACTCGAGGCGCTTTCGGCGATGTGGAGCTCGGCAGCTCGGGCACGCGTTTTCGGTTTTCGTGGGGCAGCAGAGAGCCGCAGCAGAGGAGGCGAAACGAAGGAAGAGGCAGCAGGAGGGGCGGGCGGCAGAGGCAGAGCGAGAGGCCGCTGTTGCGTGTCTGCCTCGTTGTGCTCGGTGCCTCTGCTGCTGCTGCTGGTGCGCTGCTCCTCTCGTGCTCTCTCACTCGCATCTGATTCTCGATCTACATAGCTACGACAGCAATGGAGCTGACGCAGCACCAACCCGGCATCTTCGTGCTGTCTCTCACCGACGCCGAGAACCGCTTCAACCCCACGTTCATGGCGAACGTCCATGCCGCATTGGACCAAGTCGACCGGTACACATGCGCGCGCATCGATCTCGCCTGGCGGCGAGCTGACACCACACGTTCCAGATACGACGGCGCTGCGGTCTTGATCACTCGTGCCTCGGGCAAGATCTTCTCGAACGGCTTGGATCTGCAGTGGCTGGGCGAGCACGCCGACCAGCGCGACACCTTCCTGTGCTCGTTCATGCGGCTGATCGATCGCATCTTGGTGGCTCCCTATCGCACCATTGCCGCCATCCAGGGCCACGCGTTCGCCGGTGGCATGATCTTTGCGCTCGCGCACGACAACCGTGTGATGCGCCGTGACCGCGGCTTCCTGTGCATGCCTGAGGTACGCGCGCAATGCGCAATGTCGCTCCTGCCCCTGCTCGCTGCTAACCGAGTGCGGCTCAGATTGGTGCGTGGTGAGTGGCGTTGCTGAATGAGCGATGCCCTGCTTGAGCTCATGAACTTGGATCGATGGGTGAGGTTGGGTGCAGATTTGAACCTGCCGCTCGCACCGGGCATGAACGCCATCGTCGCCAGCAAAGTGTCGTCGGCACAGATCCTGCGCGATGTGATTCTCGACGGCAAGCGCTACGGTGGCGAGGCGGCCCTCGCAGCCGGACTGGTGGATGTCCTTGCCGACACGGAGGAGCAGGTGTTCGAGCATGCCTTGCAGTTGGCTCTCCAGCTGCTGCCCAAGAGCCAGCACCGCATTACGTTGCAGATGCTCAAGCTCGAAATGTACCACGACGCGCACCGTTGGCTCACGAGCGACGTACTGTTCCGGCACGAGCAGACCGCCACCGCCACCACGGCCAAGACCAAGGCCAAGCTGTAGTGGCACGCGTTAGATTGCTCGCGGTGATAACTCTCAAACTCGCTCTTCAAGCTGGAAAGGAAACGAGATCGTTATTGTAGTTTACATATGGATGGCTACACATACTTTCATACACACACACAGATACGAATCAAACTACCGCCACGGCCACTGCCACTTCCGCCAATCAAGCTCCTCTAGCTTGGTGGAGTGGTTCCGTCGACCAACGTGGATAGCGCGTTGATGCTATGAAGGTGAGCGGTCGAGTTGGCGGAATCGATGTAGTCGGGGCCGTCGTCGTCATCATCGACAATCAAGCTTGCCGTGGTGATCTGCATCTCGTCGTCGTCGGCGTCGCCGTCATCGATCGAGATTCCGTCGTAATCCGAGCCGGAGGAGCTGGAATGACGACGTTTGAAGGCAGGCAGCGACATGGGCGAGAAGACTGGCGCCGACGACGAGACGAAGGAAGTCGCCACGACGGCACCGGCGCTGGCGTTGAGCAGCGTGATGTTGGCCAAGCGCGGTAGACGCACGACGAGCTCGTCAAAGGTCGGACGGAGCTTGGGCTCCTCGTTCACACAGTCGTCGATCAGCTGCGCGAGTGATCGAGGAAAGTGGGCGGTCGATGGGCGCAAGCGCTCATTGACGATGCGGAACAGAAGTTGCGCGGCGTTGAGGTTGCTAAACTCAGAGTACGGCACGACGCCCGAGTACACCTCGCACATGAGGACGCCGAATGAAAACACATCCGACATTTCGCCATATTTGTTGTTCGACAAGACTTCAGGTGCCATGTACTGGTGGCGAAACAACAAACAACCAATCAGTACGATCGTCATGAATGAGTGAGTGAGTGAGCGAATCGATAGTTAGAGATTAGCGAATTCGACGAACCTTGGGGGTACCAATCACTGTCATTGTCTGTGTGACGGATGGCTTGATGGTCGAGACACCAAAATCGACAATCTTTGCCACCCAATCGTTGGTGACGAGTACATTTTGTGGCTTGAGGTCGCGATGGATGATGGCACGCTTGTGGAGATACGCCATGCCCTTGGCGACGTCGCGCAGCAGCTTGAGGCGCATCTCCCACGTGAGGTAGTCACCAGTCTTGTCGAGCACCGAGCGCAAGTTACCGCGCGTCACGAGCTCGGTGACGAGGAACAGCTGCTCGGTCTCGGGATTGTGGGCGATACCGAGGAACTCGACGACGTTCTCGTGCGTGAGCGAGCTCATGAGCTTGATCTCGACCAGGAACTCGCGAATCTTGTCCTCGTACACCTCGGTGCCGTAGATCAGTTGCTTGATGGCGACGTCGCGAGTGACGTTGAGCATCTCGGAGCGCCATCGGCCGCTGTTGACCGTGCCGCTGGCGCCGGCGCCGATGCGCTCGAGGATCTCGAGCTCGCGCCACGGAATGACGCGTATTCCGGGGTCGTTGAGAATGTCGCGCAGCGAGACGTTGGGCTTGCCTTGGAACTCGGGAATGGCGCGCCACTGCTGCTGCATGCGATAGCGACGGTACAGCACGAGCCCACCCCACATGGCGATCACCAGCAGCACCAGCAGCAGGAGTAGCACGATGCCAAAGAGCGCGACGGCGACCTTGGAGTTGACGAGGCGTGACGCGCACTCTTGCATGCCGTTCTTCGAGTGCGGCTGGCCCTTGATGCACGCCGTCAGCGTCAAGTTGCACTGCAGCGGTAGTAGCGAGAACGGCGGCGACGAGGCTGTCACCTGCAGCACGCACGAGGCGTTGTTGCTCGGCGTCTGAAAGAAGATCGACTCAAAGACGGCCGTGCCGGTGATGGCACTCAGATTCTGTGACATCTGCGACGGGTCGAGCATCGACAGCCGACACGAGTCCGGATGCGAGAGCGTGACGTTGGTCGGATACTGCCGCAGGATCGGGCCGCGCACCTGCGTGCTGAAGGCGTCGAACAGCGCCACCGAGACGTTGTACGGCGGGCTGTCAATGAATTGCGTCGGACAGCCGGACTCGAACGCCACCTTGACCGGCAGCGTCGCCGTGCCGTTGGGACTCTGGTACGGAGCCTCATTGTGCTTAAACGCGCACTGCGAACAGAACGCGAGCGCCGCCGTCTCGAGCGAATTCGGCGGGAGCACCTCGCCGACGCTGCCGGCCGCGTCTTCGTTCGGTAGTGCGCTGGTGGCCCACGCTACCGAGCCGCCACCACGGCTAGCCGTGTTGCCGATGAACTGTGCGCCGAACATCCACGGCAGGTTGGGCACGAGTTGCTTCGAAATGTAGATGCCGCCACCGTAGTTGTGAGCGTGGTTGGCGCGAATCTCGACGCCGTTGGCAAACGTAAAGTTGGGCGACGAGAATGAAAAGTAGATGCCGCCGCCGTTGCTGGCAGTGTTGCCTTGGATCAGCATCTGCGAGAAGCTGTTGGTGTAGTCGGTCGAGTTGTCGTGCCAGAATGGCGTATACTCGAGCCACCACGGTGGATTCGAAGGTGGTTCGTCGCCGACGCTCTCCTCTTGCGCCAGATGACGCCATTGACGCATGTACTGCAAGAAGGCTGATGCCGGCGGACGAATACCTCGCCGGTGCTTGGCGCGAGCCAACTCGGCGGCGGCCGCTGCCGATGGAGTGCGACTCGCCACCGTACAGTATTGATACATATCTATCATACTCGTTGGCGGTGGTGGTGGTGATGGTGGTGCCGGACTCATTGGGTCGTGATCGTCCAATTCTTTGCCATGATGATACCACCAGTCACTATCATCCTGTTGGAATAGAGATGATGATGATGACGACGATTTCGATCTTGAAGAAGAGTCGTCGCCATCGAGGGAAAAGTGTTGCTGCTCTTGACCCGACGAACCAGGTGGTGGCGTCGAGGAGGCGGTTGATTCAATGTAGATACCACCACCACCGACCGTTTGCGCGCGCTTGGTCTTGATGATCGAGTTGTTGACGATCGAGAGGTTCCGGAAGATGAGCTCGCTGTGCAGCAACGGGAAGGCGTCGCTCGAGGCCGTGATCATGGCCAAGCCACCGCCAGCGACAGTGGCTTGGTTGCCAACGAGCCGTACGGCGTAGAGATGTGCACGCTGCGTCAGGAGATGGCAGCCACCGCCCTTGATGGCGTAGTTGTTGGAGATGAGGCTCGCGTTCAGGAAGAGACCCGAGTTGGGTCCGGCGTACAGGCCACCGCCGTTGGTGAGCACGGTGTTGTTGGTGATGGTGAGCGCCAAGGCACGCAGAATGCCTTGCTCGGTGAGGCCGATGGCGCCGCCGTAGCTCGCGGCCGAGTTGCCGACAAAGCGCGTCAGCATGCTCCAGACCTCGGAGACACGGGCCAACAGCATGCCGCCGCCCTGTCGCGCGCAGTTGTTCTCAAAGTACGAGTTGATGAGCAGCACCCATGAGCTGTGGTCGGTGTTGATGCCGCCGCCCGAGATGTTGGCCGAGTTGCCGATGAAGCGACAGTTGATGAGCGTCGTTGCGAGCGACGACGAAATGTACATGCCGCCGCCGGACGACGCCGTGTTGTTGAGGAAGGTGCAGTTGGTGAGCGTGTAAAAGACCGAGTCCTCGTTGGCGATGGCGCCGCCGTCGCCAGCCTCGGGATTCGAGGCTGCGTTGCTGTCGAACGTGCAATCGACAAAGACCGCCGCGCAGATCTCGGTGCCCCACACGGCGCCGCCGCGAGACGACGCGACGTTGGAGCGGAAGGTCGAGTTGGTGAAGAGCACCTGGCACGAGTCGGTGGTGAAGAGCGCGCCGCCGGTCGAGGCGTTGTTGTTGAGGAACTCACAATCGATCGCATGGATCGTGGCGTTGTTCTTGGTCATGATGGCGCCGCCGGCACTCTCGGCTTGGTTGTGCCGGAAGCTGCAGCGGTTCAAGCGCACGAGCGTCGTGACCTGCGACAGAATCGCGGCGCCGCTCGCGAGCGCGTAGTTATGCGAGAACTCCGTGTCGTTGAACGTGACGATCGCGCGGTCCGTGACGTAGAAGCCGGCCGCGTCGTTCGGCGACGAGTTGTTGCGAATCGACACGTCGACGAAGGTCGAGTTGGACTTGTCGCCGAGGAATGCCGCGGCGCCGTAGCTGTGCGCCTCGTTGAACGCAAAGGTCGTGTTCTGGAAGACGGGAGCCGCCTCGAGATCGATCGACGCTCCTCCGCCCGACGAGTCGCATCGATTAAAGTTGATGGTGCAGTTGAAAAACGACGGCTTGGCGCTGTTGGTGATCTTGAGACCACCGCCTGATGTGCCAGCGCGATTGTGCGAGATGATGGTTGAATGAAAGCTCGATCGACTGGCATCGCCCAAGAATCTATGATCATGATGATGTTCATGATGTTAGCACACAAGCACAATGCAACACACAGTGCTACAGTACGAGAAGAGAAATGGAGTAGAGTTGGAGTAGATCACGTACAAGGCACCACCTGGATCTCGCGAGGTGTTGTTGACGATCGAGCAATCCCTGAAGGAGGCTTCCGAGGCATCTCGCATCACGATTGCACCGCCACTCAGGTCCGAAGAACCCCCGTAAAAGTCGCACATCCTAAACGTCGAGCTGCTCGTGATCGACATGAACAAGTGACCAGCCGAGTAGCGCGCACGGTTGTTGGCAAAGTGACAGTGCTCGAACGACAGCACACTCTGGCCACCAACGACAATTCCGCCGCCATTGGTGGCGGTGTTGTTGGCAAAGGTGCACGAGGTGACCGAGCTTGGCGTGCGAGCGACGTTCTCGATCACGAGGCCACCGCCGCCGTTGTTGGCCGAGTTGTCGGTAAAGTGACTGCCGTCGATCGACACCTGTCCTGCGGTCGAGATCACGGCGCCGCCACCGCTATTGCGCGACTTGCACGAGGTAAAGTTCGAGTTGCGAATCGAAATGTCGCCCTTGGTCAACAAGGCACAGCCGGCCGACAGCCGGCCGGAGCCGGTTGCAAAGGCGCACTCTTGGATGGTGGCGTTGACGCAGATCGTCACTAGGTGACCGCCGATCATGGCGGTTGAGTGAAGGTGTCGTTCAACAGAGACAACATTCCTGGGTCGGTACAAGTCGTGCCGCCGCCACTCTGGACCAAGATCGAGCCTCCGTAGTTTTCTATTCAAGCCCAGCCGGAAGAAGGCGTCGTCAGTGGTGGCCATTCGTCGTACATACACGTCTACGCATATCGCGATAGCCATCATCACCGTACCGGCTGAATTGTTGGTAAAGATCGAGTGTTCGATCGTCGCGAAGCCAGCAGGGAGTAGCATCTCGAGCGCACCGCCGCTGCCCGACTTTGCAAAGATCTCGTTGATGCGTGCGACGTTCGATGCAAAGTAGCTGTGCGAGATTTTCACGCGCTGAGCGCGGTAGATGTTGACCGGCGACACGATGAGACCCGAGTTGTTGAGAAAGCGCGTGTGATCGAGCAGAATGTCGACCTGTGGCGCGTCGTTCGAAGCCGAGGCGTTGGTGTAGCGGTTCGGGAGATAGAACGACGCCGTGCCCCACATGCCCGAGTTACCGACGAACAAGCAGTCGGTCAGCGTCGCACGGTAGCCGTCGATGCGCAAGGCGCCGATGCCGAACGCCGCATGGTTGTGCAAGAACGTGACGCGAGACAAGACGGCGTTGCCAGGCGTTGGGCGCTGTGCAACCTGCATGCCAGGCGCCGCCACCATGTGCGACAAGGCGCTCGCCTGGTCGTTTGGCACGGCACGCGGCCGTTCTTCGACGCGGTTGCTCGACGGTGGCAGGCACACCAACGCCGCCGGCTTGGCGTACACGGAAGCCAGGTTCTCGAAGACGGTCGAGAAGCCGTGAAACATCGTGTTGGTGATGGTGACGTTGTTGCTGAACAGCAGCACCTCGGCAGCCGGCGTCGAGATCGTGCCTCGCTCTCGTACGAGCGAATGCGTAAAGTTCGAGTTGACGATCGTGACTACGAACTGGTAGCCGACGCACACCGACTCGACGCTCTGGCCGCCACAATCGACGAAGCTCGAGTTGGTGATAGTAACTGAATACCACACGGTATCACTATCGTCGCCGACGTTGGCAGCAGCAGCTGCAGCAGCAGGAGGAGGAGGAGCAGCAGCAGTTCTATCGTCCTGCTCAGCTGGCATATCATCAATGTAGGTGTTGATTCGATCGGGCACACGACATTGCTGAAGGTCGTTTGCAAGCAATGCCGAGATGCACGTCATGTGCAATGTGTTGTTTGCAAACTGTGTGTTGAGAATCGAGAGATTCGAGTCGGTGCTCTCGATCACCAGAATGGATTGAATGCCCGAGAACATCGAGTCCACCAACTGTCGTATGCGTGTGTGAGTCGGCGTGAGAGAGAGAGAGAGAGAGAGAGATCGTTCGATGAGCGCGGGTGTACCTCGACCGTGGAGCTCGCAGCCGTGATGACGGCACGCGTGAACGAGCCCGTGATATTGACGTTCGAGAGTAATGGTGAGCCGTTCTCTACCTGAAACGCACGGTCGCTCTTGCCATCCATCCAAACGTTCTGAATGGTCGGTGACGATCCTGGCAGGCGATAGTGGGTCGATGGCGTACGGTCAGTTCGAAGTGCCAGCGACCGGCGCCACATTGAAGCTCTCGTGCGTACCATTGATGAGTACGGTGGAGTTCAGACCCTGCAGACACATGAAGAACGCAAAGCCATCGACGATCGTCGAGCGCGACTCTCCTGAATCGAAGCGCATGATCGGAACCAAGGGATCCAAGTCGCCCTTGTCGGTACAGTCCAGCGTAGCACCGGGGCCACTAGAACGACGACGACGAAGAAGAGCGTGAACTCGCTGTAATGATGATCGTCGCAGGGTACATCGTATCACGTACTAGAGCCACAAGGCTTTGCCTTGAAAGTCGATGTTCAGGTTATCGCGTCCAAAGTATCGATCAGGGAGAACGAGTACTTGGTAGACCTGCAAGAACCCACATCAGATATGACGCCATCTACTTTGATTGGTTGATTGATTGGTTGATTGATTGGTTGATTGATTGATTGATTGGTTGGTTGATTGATTGATTGATTGATTGATTGATTGATTGATTGATTGATTGATTCGATTGGTTGACTGATTGATTGATTGATTGGTTGGTTGGTTGGTTGATTGATTGATTGATTGATTGGTTGATTGATTGATTGATTGATTGATTGATTGATTCGATGGCTAGTTGGCACGTACAATGTTTGGATCGTTTGCGATGGGTACGGCATCGATTCCACGCTGTATCGAAGGGCAGGCACACGCTATCGAGGCACCGCACTTTTCGATCGAGCCGCACACGGTACCGTTCCATGGTTGGTTGGAGGTGTAGATCACCGAGAGCTCGGGCGAGTTCGCACGAGCCTCGGTGCCTGTGTATGCCGAGTGGTGCAGCGTCAAGCAAGCTGCGAGCGAGAGTGTAGAGAGGAAGATGATTGAGAGCACTAATAGGTGGTGCCGTCGGTGTGTAGGGGAGAGACGCTGCATCGTGGAGATCGATGGAAGGTTGTGTATGAGCGTGAGAGTGAGCGAGTGAGCGACTGCGCGGACCAAATGGTTGACTCGCTACGCGAGTGGGTCAACTACTTGGTGACCAAGCGAGCCAGTATTTCGATGGGTTGGCAAACACAAACAAGGCGAGCTAGATATTGGTCGCGATACACGACCACCAGGAGGGAGACAGGGAGGGAGATGATAGATAGGCAGGCCGGGCGAGAGCGGTGAGCGGGAACGAGGCAGCAAGCGAATGAGCGAGCGAACATTCATCGCTCTTGATTGCTAGGTTCGCTGGGTGGCTCTCTATCTAAAATGACCGCCCACAAGCAACACGTGATGGCGAGCGTCTGTGGAGGGGAGGTTGCTTTACTATACAGCCGAGTCTTCTGATATTGTTATCATACAGTGACCAAGGCAGCGAGTGCCGTGGTCTCTCGATGGAGGATCTGTACAATCTCGCGGTGGATGCTCTGCGCGTGTTCGAGCGAGTCTCCGATGCATGTGACGCCGACCTTGCCGTACTGGCTCAGTGGGCCCATGAGGTGGAACACAGCGCCGGTTTGCGTCTCGTGGTTGAAGCCGATGCGATGCTCCTTCATGATGGCGATGAGGTCCGACGGCAGCAGGCCCTTGTAGTGCTCGTCCTGCAAGCTGTCGGAAGCGGTGTAGTACTTGGCGCGACCGTCGACGAGATACTGGCCCGAGGTGTTGTCGTAGTGGCCAGTGGCGTTCGAAACGAGCCGCAGTGTCTCGAACGGATGCGTGGTGCCACCCTGGCGGAGGTTAATCTCGAGAGCTTGGAGCGTCCACGAGTCGGCTCCGTGGTCGGCTGAGCGCACGGCCAGGAAATCGACGCCATAGCGTTCGAAGGCGCCCTTTGCCGCGAGGCTTTCGCCCACGATTCCTGCGATCGTTGAGAGCATTCTCGGTGAGAGAGAGAGAGAGAGAGAGAGAGAGAGCAAACGAGTAGAAGAGCACAATGCGGCACTGCGTACTGGTGTACTGTTGCACTTGTTCGCGGTATGCTTCGTGGCACGGGAAGCTACAGCCAAGAAAGATCTGGCCATCCGGCCCGCCAAGAAGCTGCTCGTGTGTGGAGATCACTTGCACGCTGCAAGGTTCGGTCGAGTGAGGTGAGCTCGTGGCGCAAGCGGCGATCAAGAGAAGGAAGCAAGTACGTACGAGCCGTCGGCGAGGATGATGCCCTGCCCTGAGGGACTCTGCTTGCAGTCGCCATCAATGAACTCCTCAACAATGGCGCCAATCTGCATGATGCGGGTCTCAAAGTGCTCCCACGTCTTTCACGAGGCGGAATGAGTGAATGAATGAGACGGAATGAGTGAATGAGAGAATGGGAGGTACCTCGCCGTATGCTTGGAAGCTTAGCGTGGTTCGCAGGGCAGTGAGCATGGCTTCGAGTTGAATTTGCTCATCGAGGTGGCTCCATTCTCTGGCGGGAGGATACGAGAGTAGCGCATTGCCTTTGCCCGAGAAGCCCTCGGTCAGCTTTACGACGACACGCGTGAGCGACGGCTTGCTTCGGAGGAGTGCAAGCGTGGCACGCGCGAGCTCAGTTGCTGAATACACGCTCTCATCGATGCCACTCGGATAGGGTATTCCACACTGCGACAACGATGCAGAAGAGTGAGTATCAGTGAGTGAGAGAGCAAGTGAGAGATTGAGGCTCACTGGTCAACATATATACCTGACGAAAGATTTGGCGCGAACCAGGCTTGGAGCCCCAGAACTGTACGCCCATGGTCGCGGGCGAGCAGAGGAATCGAAGCTGCAGCTTGGAGGCGAGCAACGACTCGAGCTGCGTCGGTATGAAGCACAGCAGCTCGGCGTTGTCGAGGTTGTCGCCACAGACCTCGCGCACCGTGCGGCGGATCTTTTGGATCATGCGCGGGCGTGAGAGGATCTTGGACGTGAGCGGGATCTTGGAGTTGTCGAAGGCCGAGATGAGCGACAGACGACGCGAGAGGAGCTCCTTGTTCTCGTGGTAGTTGGGGATCAACGAGAGATAGTAGTCGACGATCGACGGATGGATCGGGATCGAGCTCACGTACACGATGTGCACCGAGGGATCGCGTAGGTTCAGCAGATAGAACAGCTGCCGCTCCTCGTAGTGGATCTCGCCCTCCATCTTGGCGAGCTCGTCGAGATCGACGCTGAGCGATGGCACGATCACCATGCAGCGGCCGTTGCCTTTGGGGAGCACGAGAGAGGATTGCGAGAGAGCTCGAAGTGATGAAGCAGGAGGAGGAGCAGTTGCGTGAGAAGGTGACAGCTCAGGTGTCGGTGCAGTGTGCAAGTGGTGCGGTTCGACGTCATGCTGGTGTTGGTGCTGTTGGTGGTGATGGTGAGGAGGATGAGCGCCACGATTCGAATGTTCGATGAGCGATGCGGTGCCTCGAGCGCGCTGGTCGAAGGAGCGAGAGGCAGCCGGGCTGGATGCGAGCTCGGCAGCGTACAGCGCCCACCAGCGCCCGTCACGTCGAAACGAAGTGCCCTCCCAGCTGCTGCCCATCAGGTCATCGGTGCAGTTGTTGTCAACAGAGTCGTCCCGCGGCGACGCGTGCCGTGTGTCATCGGGGTTGCCAGCGCGGATCGAGATCGAGCCAGTCTGCGGGCGGTGCTGGCGAGGTGGGCCGAGGTCGTCGAGGGCCTCGATCGAGTTCGAGAGCGGTGACGAGTACGCCGAGCCGGGATTCGAGCCGATGGCGGATGCATCCGAGTCGAGGAGGCGCTGCGAGAGCACTCGCACAAAGTCATGCAGCGCATCCGATGGCACACGGTGCAGCAGCTCGAGCACGATCGAGGAGTCGTGCCGCGCAAGCAGCACCTCGATGCCGGCCGCGATCTCGTGCAAGGTCGGCATCGCACCGCCACCAGCGCCACGCACTAACCCCTCACGACTCGCACACGTAGCGTCATCGACCGCCGATTCAAGCTCGAGTTGGAACGCCATCCTTGCGTTCACAATCGAGCAGACCAACGAAGAGAGTGTGAGCGTGTGATCGAGATCGAGAGAGATCGAGATGCCCAAGAGCAGTGAGGGCTTAGACGAATCCAACGCGGGCGTAAGGTCTCGATAAAGCGACTGAGAGCGTCGACGGCACCTTACAGCGGAGCATACGGGGTACGGCTCGCGTGCTTCGTCGTTCCTCGTGCTGCTGCGGTGCTTGTTGCTCTTCTCTCTTCTCTC
>Ga0209914_1001617_pt1 | contig 21975 bp, 22 predicted proteins | sample ThiBiot_500_plan_FD_183949 | JGI IMG/M metagenome (GOLD analysis project Ga0209914, IMG submission 183949) | Wastewater bioreactor microbial communities from Cape Town, South Africa - Thiocy_cont_500_plan (SPAdes) | ecosystem: Engineered > Bioreactor > Thiocyanate-remediating > Anaerobic-Aerobic...
ATACTACTGAAAGAAACAACTGATCAAGGTGAAAAATCATATTTATTTCATCATCTTGGATCGATCAAAGATAATCAAGGAAGATATACAGAAGCACTTGAATATTATGAAAAATCACTTGAAATCTTGAAAAAAACTCTTCCTGCACATCATCCTGATTTGGCTACTTCTTACAGCAACTTCGGATTGGTGTATAACCGGATGGGCGAGTACTCAAAAGCACTTGAATATTATGAAAAAGATCTTGAAATTAAGAAAAAAGCTCTTCCTGCAAATCATCCTGATTTCGCTAGTTCTTACAACAATATCGGATTGGTGTATGACAGTATGGGCGAGTACTCAAAAGCACTTGAATGTTATGAAAAATCACTTGAAATCTATCAAAAAACTCTTTCTGCAAATCATCCTGATTTGGCTAGTTCTTACAACAATATCGGATTGGTGTATGGCAGTATGGGCGAGTACTCAAAAGCACTTGAATATTATGAAAAATCACTTGAAATCTATCAAAAAGCTCTTCCTGCAAATCATCCTCTTTTGGCTACTTCTTACAACAACATCGGATGGGTGTATTCCAAAATGGGCGAGTACTCAAAAGCACTTGAATATTATGAAAAATCATTTGAAATCACGAAAAAAACTCTTCCTGCAAATCATCCTGATTTGGCTAGTTCTTACAACAATATCGGATTGGTGTATGACAGTATGGGCGAGTACTCAAAAGCACTTGAATGTTATGAAAAATCACTTGAAATCTGTCAAAAAGGTCTTCCTGCAAATCATCCTGATTTGGCTAGTTCTTACAACAATATCGGATTGGTGTATGGCAGTATGGGCGAGTACTCAAAAGCACTTGAATGTTATGAAAAATCACTTGAAATCTATCAAAAAACTCTTCCTGCAAATCATCCTCTTTTGGCTACTTCTTACAACAACATCGGATGGGTGTATTCCAAAATGGGCGAGTACTCAAAAGCACTTGAATATTATGAAAAATCATTTGAAATCACGAAAAAAACTCTTCCTGCAAATCATCCTGATTTGGCTAGTTCTTACAACAATATCGGATTGGTGTATGACAGTATGGGCGAGTACTCAAAAGCACTTGAATGTTATGAAAAATCACTTGAAATCTGTCAAAAAGGTCTTCCTGCAAATCATCCTGATTTGGCTAGTTCTTATAACAATATCGGATTGGTGTATGACAGTATGGGCGAGTACTCAAAAGCACTTGAATGTTATGAAAAATCACTTGAAATCTATCAAAAAACTCTTCCTGCAAATCATCCTCTTTTGGCTACTTCTTACAACAATATCGGATTGGTGTATGGCAGTATGGGCGAGTGCTCAAAAGCACTTGAATATTATGAAAAATCACTTGAAATTACGAAAAAAGCTCTTCCTGCAAATCATCCTGATTTGGCTAGTTCTTACAACAATATCGGATTGGTGTATGGCAGTATGGGCGAGTACTCAAAAGCACTTACATATTTTGAATGTGCTTTGAATATTTGTCAACGTTCACTGCCTGCTAATCATCCGCATATTAAAAGTGTGAAAGAGAGTATTGAAATTGTTAAAAAGAAATTGTAATTGATGTTTTTTTTTATTTGTGAAATGAAAATAAAGATTATTAACATATTAGCAAAGAAGTGTGCGAGCCTGTCTACAGAAAAACTCTTTTTCTGTTGCTTGTTGAATACAGAAATAGGACGCGATGCGCTGATCAGGTTAATAATACATGTAAGTAAATGCATACGCACATGCATTATGAAAAGTACTTTTTCGGTTGTTTGTTTTTTTGCATATGAATAAGAAGAGAAATTTTGTGTGTCAGATGACAAAGAAAGAAAAACAGAGATATCTTTGAAACAACAATGAATGATTTTTCGTGTTCCATTGTTAACAATAATTGATTGTATTAACAAAGATAAAGATTCCATGAATAGAATAAAATAAATAAAATAAATATTTGATTTACTGATAAAATTCGAAGAGACAGAAGTAAATTAATTATTCATTTGATTTATTTTATTCTATTGATGAAATAGAAAAAATATTATGTTTGTTTAGAAAGAAATGAATTTCCATATACGATACGATGAAGAGATAATTAGCTGAATTACATATCAAACAGACTGGAACAAATGAGATTAAATGGTTAGACTTAAAAAAAGATTTGATAATTGGATATAAACATATGAGTTATTTATTTTTAAATATTGAGATAAATATTTCATTTCACCAGGTAACAAGGCTAATTGTGTAACTTGTGTAAAAGTAACATTTAGATGAACCTGACCAGTTCAAGATATGGACGTTTGTGTCTGTTTTTTTTTCTTAGCAATATCGATCACTAGATATAAACCATATACGATATCAAAATAACCCGAAAAAAAATAAGAAGAAAATTTTAAACAAATAGTATTCTACAAAAAAATTAATCATAGAATCTATTAAAAGATCTTTTTTTTTAATATTCATCTTGGACAAATAGCTAGATCTTTAAAATTTGGGATATGTGAAACTATACTGAAGTCGATATACATCTATATGTATATACGAAAGAAATTCTTAGACTATATTGATGCCAGCAATGTTATTCGATTAAATATTAATGGTGAAATTATTTTCACAACTCGTCAAACTCTTATTTCTCTTCCAAAATCATTATTTTCAATTTTATTTAACGGTCGATGAGAACAAAAATGACATCAAGATCAAATTACTCTTCCTTCTGATTCATCTTTGATTTTATACCATTTATAAAAATGATTCAAAAATTGAGCATGAAAATGTCGAAATTTAATAAAAATGAATTAGTAAATCAAAATTTGAGATGAATTATCTCGAATTGAAGAACAAAATAAATTAATTTTATTAAAAAATCATTTAAAAATAAAAATAAAATTAGAATTTGATGAAAATTACAAAAATTTAATTAAAAAACTTCGAAATCAAACTTTTTTCTTTAGAATTCAGAATAAAAAATGAGAAAATTTTATTAAATTTAAGTATTTTTTTAATTTTATAATTAAGAACAACAGTCGAATTTAGATTGAAAACATTTAATTTCGAATAAATTTCATTGAAAATTCAAAGTTTTCATCGAATTTTATTCAAAAATGCAAAACTTCATAATTCAGAATGAAAACTCAAATTTGATTAAAAATTAAAATAATTTCGATCGAATTTTATTACAAATTTTTCTTAAGTGAAAGACGTAATATCATGTTTATGAATTAATAAAAATACATGTAATTAAAATGGATTTCTTTGTTCGAGATCTTCGTACATCTTGTTGCTTATGATGATATGGGTGTATCACCTATTCAAACAGATGCTAAATCTACAATAGATAGAGAGTATTAACAAGAGTTAAAATAGATAATGCAGCAGCTGTATTACATATTCATGATATTCGTTATGCAAGAGGTACAGGAGTATTATGGAATGGATTTATGAGAGGTGACAAAAATCCAAGTCGTGCACCAGGACCTGGAGAATTTCGATCATCATGGTAAATTATCTCTTAGGTTTTAAAATAGGTTTCTAAGTCAACATATATTTAGGGGTGATTATGGCACTCGTTTAATTTATCTTTCAACTGAATATGATTTTCTTCCATCATCCATCACAATATAATTGTCTTGAAAAAGATCTTAATTCGAGATAAATCGTGCACATGTAGACCAATGTATTGATCACTAAACAAACATGTAAAGTATATCAAAATAAATATATTAAAGATGATATTGCACAAGAAGATACTTATAATAAAGTTGATTGAAGTATTTATCATGATATTGATTTTGGTTATGTACATTTATGGTTTAATAAAATATATTTAGGATTTTCTTATTATCATACTTCATATGATTCAATTCATGATCGTTTTTACTTTAAATAAATAATCAAATATATTTTCTTTTTAATTCATTTTTATAATTTTTTAAAATAAAATAAAATATATTTATTGATAATAAAAATTGATTGATTTTTTAAATTGTTTTCTATAAAAGTCTGATGGAAGAACAAAAACAAAGAAAAGAGTCATTTATTATGATATATTCGTTTTGATAATAAATATGAAAATTTTTCTTTTTCTAATTGATTATCTACTGGTAAAAGTCTTTCAATTTTTCCATAATCTTTTTCTACTCCAAACCATTTTTGTGCAATAAAATGAAATTTTTTCATTGTTTGTGAATTTTGAATAATTATATATTTTAAAAATCATGATGATGATGAACCTTGACCTGAATTATCATGCCACATATGAAGATAATTTAATAAACCTAATGATTTTGGAACAGACATTATAAATGCATTTATTTCACCAGCAATTACAAAATAAACTTTAGATTCTGTTCCTCAATCTTTTCTTTGACCATTAAATACAATTATTTCATAATAATATTTATCATATTCTTGATTATCAGATAAAGGTGTTACACCTAGTTTTTCAATATCTTTTTTATTTTTATGATGTGAATAAATTGTTTTATTTTGAATAAAATCCATATTAGATAAAACAAAATTTAAATTGATGGATGGTGGTAAAATTTGAAGACTACCAGCAAATGTTGTTAATGTGTTGAATAACAATGTGTTTGATGAAGATTAGTTAATGGACCAACTAATAATCTATCAGATTTACATTGATTTTCATCATGTAAATTCAAATCGATCAGTGATTATTGGAAGATATGTTTTTATTGAAATATTTCAACAAAAATTGTTTGCTTCTGTAGAATTTAATTCTCGTAAACCAAATAAGATCGATTGATGATCAATTGTATGTTGATTATCAATGAAATATCGATAAATATTATTATTTGTTAAATTAAATGGACTAAAGAAAAGTTCATCCATCAAATTTATAAATTAATAAATAGGAAAGATTTTTATCCTCAGGATCTATTTCAAAATGAATGGAGATTGGAAGAATACTTTTGATATTCAAATAATGAAAATTGAATGATTGATTATGAAGAATTGATGGAATTATTAAATTCAAATGGATTTTAAATATTTGTTTGAATGTCAATATCATTTCCATAATGATATAATGTACATCAAACAATTCAACAAAAGTTTCCTTTTAACAGGATCAATTTAGAAATTGAAGCATCTAGTTGTTGTGTTGCTGACCGTCTTTTCTGTACTTAATCAAAATGTTATTTGCTTTATATAACATTCAACCAAATATTTCTAATCAACAAACAAATCAGAAACTCGAATTCAAGCTGAAGGAATAGAATATTTAGCTAATGCATTATGGAAAAATCAAGTTAATTTTCATTTGTTTTATTCTTAGACACTTAAAACATTGTATATTGCATGCAATGAAATTGGTGATGAAGGAGAAAAATATCTCAGAGATGTATTACAATATAATATATGCAGACAGTTGAAAAATTGATTGCTCATCCTATATCAAATAAGTGATCAAGATGTTGCATATGTAATGAATGGATTTCACAATAATAGAGTAAATAAATAAAAAAAAAAGATATTTTTCATCTATTTTCATATTTTTATTATAGATATTATAAATATTTCCTACTGGTTTATAAAAAAAATAGTGATGAGATTATTTATATTTATTGATTTAAAATATAAAAGTAAGGAATATATTCATGAATTTGAGAATTTTAATAACGTAAAAATTTTTGAATTCGATGATTGTATGTGTCTGCTACATAAAGATTTAGTTGACTATCGAGTCTTAATGACCAAGGTGCAGCAAGTGTAGTAGCGTTAGTACCATTTACACGTGCAATTCCAGCTATCGTAGTCGCGTTTAATTGTCCTGCATAAAAAAACTGAATACGATTATTGTTTCTATCAGCGACATATAAATTGCCCATGGGATCAAATATTGCCTCAATAGGACTAGTAAATTGTGCTGATGTTGTACCAGAAGCTCCGCTAAGGTCTCCAGCAATCAATGTCCAGAAGTTCGAACCCAACACATATCGAACTATATTATTACCAAAGGCGTTGGCAATAACTAAACTGTTTGTCAATATATCAAAATATAAGCCTCTGGGCGAATATAATTGTGTATTACTATTTCCTCCTCCATTAAATCCCAATACTAATGTACCAGAATTATTACCAAGTACATATGACATGACTCGATTGTTTATGTCTTCTGCTATATAAAGTGTATTCGATGTCGAATGAAAAACGATACCATAGGGACTATATAGTTGATTGCTAGAGTTACCAGCAGAACCTAAAGACAAACTGTTATATGGAGGAAAAGCAACGATGTTTTGTTTATTTTTCTTACCTGTACCGACAATTGTTGTTCCTGAATTAGCTCCTTTACGCCAGAATTGAATTCGATGATTGCATGTGTCTGCTATGTATAAATTTTCATTTGAATCAATAAGAATTCGTGATGGACAAGATAATTGATCTGAAGATGAACCACTTGTTACATTACCAGCCACTGTTTGACCTATTGAACTACCAAATAAATACTTTTGAATACGATGATTGTATCGATCAGCAATATAAAGATTATTAGCATAGTCCAAGAGCAGATCAGAGGGAGCATTTAATTGATTGTCAGCAGAACCAGGACTACCACTAATTCCAACTACTGTGATACCAGTTGAATTCCAACGAAGTACAGGTGTATTGTCTAGATTACTTGGTATTATTCTTTTTGTTGTAGATTTAATTAAAAGAACTAGTAGAATAGTAGTTATGATCAAAATAATAAGTACAGCTATAAGCACAGATGTAATAATATATCGACGTGAACATCTATAAATATGATTAGAAATAAAAACCACCACTCCTCATTCGAAAAGAGTATATTGACTTTTTTCTTTTATTTCGTTCGGATCGTTGATGATAATCTTGGATCATTCCTGTTCGATCTAGTTCATCATTATTATTCAACTTGATGTTTGAAAATAAACTGGTGGTCTCATGAGGAGTGACTCGAGAAGATTTTGATAACGATGATTTGTTCATCGAATAATCACTTTTCTTCGAGCTTTCATGCAACTAGAATAATAATATCTTATAAAAAAACATCTAAAGAATATATATTTCTAAAATTCCAACCGATGATAAATTGCTATTATTCAATTGAATTTTTTTTCGTAATCCAATAGTTACATGAATGATACTGTTCGATCGTTTCTTTTTCAATGATGGATCTTTATGCTAAATTTTAATCAATTGAAAATAAAAGTAGAACATAAATTGGTCTCACTTTATGACCAATTGATCGATTATAACGACGATGATGTCGTTTTTCCATTACTTTACAATTCTTTTGTTCATTGAATTCCAATATCTTATTCAAATGAAACTGTTCTTTCTTTTTTTAATGCATTAATTAGAATACATTAGTCTATAATGAAACCATAAAGAAGATATTTTGTCTAGAAATATAATCAAGCCCAAACAAAAAAATATCCATAGAATAGGCAATTTTTTAAAATCTTTTCATAATTCGAAAAAAGATTCAAATGTTCAAAGATCAATCATCTACACAGACAAGCACAAGTAAAACATAAATCGCACTATTTAGTTATTGATTAACCTATTTTCATTCATATCATTCAAGATAATGTCATTCGAAAAAAAAGTGCCCCAAGGTCAATTATTCATATCAGAATTCGACCAAGGAAAACTTCTAATTCTGATATAAATGACAAATCCACATATAAATCAAAGCAAAGATGTGCTTCTCAAAGCTTCATTCAATTATCTAAAACTAACACTGCTTTCAATCATTCGGTTTCATCAATTCGAGTAAGTTCATTCACAGAATGTGATATATTCATGAATGATTCTTTCATCTTTTGATATTCTATAGAAATTAGATGCATGGTCTGATAAAAACTGTCTTACAATTGATCATCATCGAAATATAGAAAAAAAGAAAACAAAGTCAGTTCTAATATTTACTAAAAATGAAATATTCTTAATTTATTTTTATCGATAGATACTCAAAACAATGTATCATTATCTTTATTATTGTTAGCATTTTATTGATAGCAATAATTACCGCTGTTCTCTTGGCATTATTGATAAAACCAAGAAGAATAGTATCAGGTAAAAGTAAGACAAAATATATGTGAGAATTATTTTCTTCTTATAGATCTTCCAGTTCCACTTCGTTGGAACTCTACAGGTATAACAATACTGGGTAAAGCGGGTGTACCAGGTTCAGCTCCTAATGAAACGCACCATCCGTATGGTTTGGCATTTGATTCTTTAGGTGCATTATATATAGCTGAATATACGAATCATCGAATTCAAAAACTCATCATAGGTACTTCGATTGGTATAACTGTTGCAGGTCCGGCAAACGCAGCAATAGGAAATGATTCTTATCATTTATATAACCCAACTCATATGGCATTTGACTCCAATGACAACATGTATGTTTCAGATAGAGTAAATAATCGTGTTCAATTTTTTACTCGTGGTAATCTGTCAGGAACAACTGTTGCGGGTATAACAGGTAACTAGCTGTTCTTTTATAAACTTATATCTAGTCATAAGATATTCATAGGTTTACCAGGAAGTACTAATGACAAACTGTCTTGGCCTACTGCTGTTGCATATGATTCACAAACTAATAATCTTTATATTACAGACACTCGGAACGACCGTGTTATGCAATATCAATATGGAGCATTAGTAGGTAATGTGATTGCGGGAGGTCATGGATCTGGTTTAGGTGCCTCTCAATTGTCTATTCCTAATGGACTATATTTTGATACATTTTCAAATAGCTTGGTTATTTCTAATTACAATACGTCTAGAATAGTGTGGTGGAAGATTGGTGACTATAATGGAACAATTGTTGCTGGTAGTTTTACTGGCGTTGCTGGAAATGATTCAACATCTTTAAACAATCCAGTTGGTGTGAGTCTTGACCCTATGGGTAATATTTATGTGGTTGATGCGGGAAATCATCGTATTCAATTTTTTCTATCTGGACAATCTGTTGGTAGAACCATTGCTGGTATAACAGATGTATATGGTACAAATATGACTCTATTATACCTTCCATACTGGGTCGCTCTAGACAACCAACTTAATCTTTACGTATGTGATACACATAATGATCGAGTGCAAATGTTTAAACGCTACTGAACGATATAGTTTTTTTCATTATTATTCAGCTATCTTATCTTTATATAAAAAAGTGCGTTTGAAGAAGATACATAAAAGTCATAAGTATCAAATATATAGTACTAAAAATTTGATAATCAACACAATACAAAACGTGGGAGATGACGATTTCTTTCTCATCTTGTCCTCCATTGACAACAAGCATTCGATTGAAATCATTTATCTGCCCTTGTTCGTTTCCAATCATACAACCAAACGTATTCGGCAATCCAAGAGAGTTAATTATCAAATCTAATAATTTTGATGCAGGTGACAGAAGCCATCTAATAACTCATTGGAATATTTTTTGCGCACGTCAAACGAGTAACAACAACGGTTGCATTTGTGCTTATTCACACTGTGAAAATAATTTTTTAATGAAAGGCACCAAGAATACTTCAAATGTTAAAATTTCATATTCTAAAAAATTTCATAAACGCAAAAGACGATCACGACACTATCCATCATCGAATAGAATTCATGTTCAAGTTAAATCTCAAAATAATATCCCAACTATTAATAGAACACCTCAATCTTCCAGCTCATCTTTTCAACGAATTATATATAATCAAAATTCTCTTTCTTCACTTAAAACAGTCGAACTGTTGGATAATAAAGTATGTTCAACTAATATAGAAACATGCATTTAATAATTTCTTTTTCAGAATGTTACAAATAATTATCATCGAGTTTTACAAACAAAAAAGAATAAAAAGCATTCAAGACGACGGATGGTTAACTCATTGATAATTGGTTTTCTTTTGATGATAATATTAGTAGCTACTATTCTCATCATAATGTTGACCAAAACAAACCAAACAAAAACTATCAATAGAAATAAACCTGCTCTATTGAGATGGAACTCAGAAGGTGTCACTGTCGCTGGTGTGAATAGCACAACTGGATCTGCAGCGAATCTATTATCTTCCCCTTATGATCTGGTTGTTGATTGGTCATATTCATTATTTGTTGCTGATCGATATAACAATCGAATACAAAAGTTTTTGAGAGGAAGTTCAAATGCAAGAACTGTTGCTGGAAGAGCTGATGGAGTTGCTGGTTCAACAGATACTACTTTGAAGGAACCTACTTCTCTTCTAGTCGATGATCATGGTAACATCCATATTTCCGACGTGAACAATAATCGTGTTATGTTCTGGAAGAAAGATGCTGTACAAGGTACTATAGTAGCTGGTAATGGCGTCAGTGGCAGTTCTAACGATCAATTAATGAACCCTATTGGTCTGGCATATGATTATCGATCAAACTCACTTTTCATAGCAGACTATGGTAATTCTAGAGTTATGAAATATTTATATAATAGTTCAATCGGTATTCGAGTTGTTGGAAACAATACATGTGGTACAAGTACAATCCAATTGTGTCAACCTCATGGCTTGTTCTTTGAACAATCATCAAATAGTTTATTGATTGCAAATACCGGTGCATATAACATTGTTCGATGGACTTTGAATGATACACAATGGTCGATTGTTGTTGGTAATAGTGGAGGAACTAGTGGAATCTCACCTTCAACGTTTGGCTATCCCACCGATGTGTAACATTTATGTTGCTGATCGATCTAATCATCGTGTTCAATTCTTCATGGCCGGTCAATTAAATGCTACAACGATTGCAGGTAAAACTGGAATGGCTGGTAGCAGTGCAACATTGCTGTCTTCTCCTAACGCAATGACATTTGATAATCAACTGAATTTATATGTAGCAGACTGACACAATCATCGAATTCAAAAATTTTCACGTTATTAACTACTCTTAACTATCGGACGTATTTTGTAAAATTATTTTCTAGACAACCAACGTGAAGTTGTTTTTTTCTACAAATTCGTCATCACAGGTAATGAACATACTCTATCACAAAAGATATCTTGAACAGCTTCTCTAAAATGGTCGCACAACACCTTGATCAATTGAATTGAAGAAGAAGAATAAAAAATCAAATACGATCTATGAATAGAGTCTCAATTCATGATATATTCTCTCTGATTGTCTCACATATGTGAGTTGAGAGCAGCTAATATTCAGTTGTCGAGACTTTTTTTTTATTGAAAGAAGTATATACTATTAATTGAATTTCTTTCTTTCTCTCTTTTCTTCTAAACAAATCATAATGTCTATATAATATTTCATTTTTATGTTTCTTTTCTAATCTAAATTCAGAATGCACTATTATGTCTGCTTATTATCATAATAATTAAATCGAAAAAAATATATGAACGTTACAGTCTTCTCTACTTGTTTATTTTCATTCTGCACGTAAAGTCAATTTGAAATATAGCAGAAAAAAAATAAGTCAGAAAAGCGGAATTCTCTCTAGTGATTAGTCGACGATTGAAATTCAAGAATGTCCAACACTCAATCTCCTGCATTTGGACGACAGAGTATCAGAAATATTCGTTCTCAATCATCCGTAAATGGAAAATGAAGTCTTCTAAAAATATTCTTCAACTTCTTTTTTTTTCGATTAAGATGTGTGGCACAAGAAGAATTATTCGAGTGTCAAGCAAAAATTCTTTCAAGCGGAAAACGAAGAATAAAGTAGCTGCTCAATTATCTCTGGTAAGAGATTTGAGGGTGTTTAATATATGAAATAATGATCTATTTAATTAGACACCATCGTATTTGACCAATTCTAATATGTCATATCAAAGTCAGTGACTTCGTAATAAACAATGGTGAAATGAAATATCATTTTTATTGCTAGATACTATCGATGGTCAAACTTCTCAATCGTCCTTATCAGGGAAAGAGAGCAAATTCAGTCATATTGGGAGTGTACAGAAAATAGCAAAATGCAAACATAAGTTCTTGAAATTTAATGAACGTAGAGACGCTAAAGTAATACGGTTAATAGTTGCGATTTAACGTCTCCATAGTTGAATTTCGATATATTTCTGATAGAAACTGGTCACTCTGAATTCCGTGATAATTGATAGTCCAACGAATACAATAGTGAGACGCAATGATTTTTCGGAAGTTTGCTTCTTTATGATTACATTTAGGACAATCATAGGTCAAAATTAAAGGATAAAGATCAACGAAAGTAATTCATTTGTTTTAATAACTCTCTGTACAATAAAAGTATGAAATAGGATATATCGTCGTCGCCGATCCTTGTTTTTTTGTTGGCCATGCCCTTGTGGATGTATTTGTGCAGTTGCACTTATCTTACTCTTGGCTACGATTGCTGCAATTCTGTTAGCTTTATTGACTACAAAAAAAACAGCAAGTAGAGGCAAATTTTTGTTGGAACCCATAAAAACTATATTTTGAAGTATTTTGAGAAAGTTACAAGTTGTTATGAGTGCTTTTAATAGAACTTCTAATAACATAAATGGCTTAGGCGTATATTCAATAGTGGAGCTACAAATTTTTATATATTTCGTTGTTAACTTTTCCTTCTGACAAACAGCATATAACGTAGATAAAAGAGATAATTGCATTTCAGTTTCCACCACTTCAACTACAGCAACAACGACAACGGCAACAACTACGACATCAACAACGTCGACAACAACAACAACATCAACAACGTCGACAACAACAACAACATCAACAACGACAACAACGACATCGACAACATCGACAACGACATCAACAACATCAACAACATCGACAACAACGACAACATCAACAACAACGACAACGACATCAATCACATCAACAACATCGACAACAACGACATCGACAACAACGACGACAACGACATCGACAACATCGACAACGTCAACAACAACGACCACAACATCAACATCATCAACAACATCAACAACGACATCAATCACATCAACAACAACAACAACATCAACAACGACAACAGAATCAACATCGACAACATCAACAACGACAACAACATCAACAACAACATCAACAACAGCGACAACAACGACAACAGAATCATCAACAACGACATCAACAACATCAACAACAACGACAACATCAACGACGACAACAACATCAACAACAATATCAACAACATCAATAACGACATCAACAGAATCAACAACAGCAACAACGACAACAACATCAACAACAACGACAACGTCAACAACAACGACAACAACATCTACAACGACGACAACAACAACCCAAAGTGAGTTTATTCTTTACTTTAATTTCATCTTGGTACAATTGCCTAGTATGCATACATCTAACTATCTGTCTTTCAAAACAAATTAAATAACAGATGTCTAAAATTATATACGAATCGATCAAATAATGTAGTTCGCCTTTAATAGTGATGCTTTTGTTTGCAATTAGGTTTGGTACCAATAAATGATCCGGGCACAGCTTACTATGCCATATGGGACACTGTAGCGGGTGGCGACAGTAGGCCATCAGAACCAGGCAACGACATTGGTGATTATGTTGACTATGAACAACCTTATAAGGCCTTCGATGGAGTTAAAGAAAATATATATACAAATTTTGGTTATTGCGCTTCCGGGGATTTTGGCAGTAATTGTGGTATTAACACTGGTATTTATTTTATACCATCACGTGGACTGTCATCAATTCAATCTTTTCGATTTATGACAGCTGGCGATTTACCTCTGCGTGATCCAATAACAGTGACATTGGAATGTACCAATGAAACTTCGTCACTTACGCTAGGTTCAAGTTGGACTCTGATTTATAGTGGTACAAGTGGCCTAGATGTTGATCCAGGACGATATGAATATGGAATAATGCAATATCTGTCAAACACTCTATGGTGTCTTAGTTATCGAATACTAACAACATCGAAACGCGGTGATTCCAATGCTGTACACTACTCTGAATTGGAACTTATGGGCTATTGACATGTTGATTTTATTATATCATTTTTTGTTTGAAAATTTTTATTAAGTAATAATGCAGAGAGAAATAGTAAAAGTTGAGAGTAAGATTGAGTGTCATTTGTCCTAGAAATTCACTTTCTACGCGTTTTGCGTATAAAAAATGCCCTTGATATGCTTGTTATCGAAATAAAAATAGATGCATTGAGAGCATTATAGCTAAAATGTCTCATTGATTTATCAGTTGACTTTTAAAGAACAAATATCGCATAGCTTAATTCGGTTATCAGATAAGTAAAGAAATGAAATCTATATATTACCTTTAGATTAACGTACGAAAATACAAAAAATAAAAAAGCAGAAATCAACATACATGTATGAGCGATTAGTTTTCATTCTGAACTTATGTTCGGTTGTTTTGGGTTGGTATTCATGTCCGTTTAATGATGGATCATTCAATAAAACAATCGAAAATAATGTTACAATTGAATCTGAATGTATGTATTTAACTAGTCCACTAGAATGGAATGAATTTAATCCAAATACATTTGATGGACTGTATTTTAATTCAACAAAATCGATTTCACTCACAGATTTACATATGAGACGATTATTTCTATCAGATTTACCACCACGAAATACTTCAACCGTAAAACATATAATCAATTATTGGCTTGTCAATGGCGGTGGTGGTTCTCAATTTTTAATGGAAGCATTTGGAATATCAATGTTAAAACAAATTATTTGGAATAATTATCACAATATATATTATCAATCAAATCCAATAATGTATCTATTTCAGTATAGAGGAGCAGGATTAAGTAAACCATCGATTCATTGTCATACAGCAACAACTTGGATTGATTGTGCACGAGAATTAATTCGAACGACAGTACCAGAATCCGTAAATGAATCATTGAGAATAATTCATTCAATATCAAATCAAAATATTGCTCAAGATTTACAATATCAAATTCAATATTCGATTAATCAATCGAATTTAATATGTCCTACTACATCAACTTATATCTATGGACTAAGTCAAGGTATGAGAAAAATTTGATTGAGATGATATGCTTTCCTTTTCAAAATATAGGTACAGGCATCATTCAATATTATTTATCAATTCAGTCGATTAATTTTCAATTACAACGAATTAATGGAGTCATTCTTGATGGAGTCATGTCAATAAAAATGAATGATTTATTTGAAAATCAAATTAAATCAATAAACAATCGATTTTATATGTATCTATCAAAATGTCAAAATGATATTAAATGTGCAAATGCTTTCAAATTTGTTACTAACACTGATCATGATATTATAACTGTAACGTTAACATTACAAAGACTTTTTTTCTCAAATATGACCAATCCTCTCTGTACAACTAATTTGGGATTAAAAAATTGGGTGTTATTTTCTCTTATTGTCAATCAAGGAATAGAACCTATTACTACTCGACCAATTGCTGCTATTCTTATTGCTCGTATATATCGTTGTTCTGCTGAAGATCAGCGTGTTTTGTCCCAAGCATTGCCAATTCTATTGAGATCCGTAGAACAATCCTTATCTTCACAATTGATCGATCCACCCGATAAATATCAAGATGATGGATCGGTTTTAGATATTGTAACAATATGGAGTGATTTTGTTGGACGTACTGTAAATGAAAATATCAAAACGAATTCGACTTTTTTTAATAATCTTTGTATTAATGTTAATGCAATCAATGAATTTTCTTTCGCACCTATTGATCGAATACCACTTTGTCATGAAACACAAATATCAACAAATAATTATTCGATACCATCTGTATTTCAAGATATTTTATATTCCAAAAATCCACGTTATTGGAGTCAGTTTAAAATCAATCCAGAAATATTTCAATCACGTCGAGGTAATGTATTAATGTTCAATGGTGATTTAGATGCCAATACACCAATGCATAGTGCACATGAAACTCAATTATTGTTTCAATCAGAAAATATTCGAACCAAATTAGTCGAAATGAAAGATTTAACACATGTTACTAGTATTCAATCATATATGAAAGATGCTGTGGTTCGATCGGCAACATGTACAGAACAAATTATAGTTCAATTTTTATATCAACAAGAATTGAATTTAGATTTGGAAACGATAGATTATAATTGTAGTTTAAAAGAAAATTTGTTTGGAATCGATTGGTTTTATTCAAATCCAGTTGTTAATGCAACATTATATCAAATGTTCGGCGGTTCTACAACAAATTATTGGGGAATAAATATAACATTCGACGAAGCAATAAAACCAATCCCAAATCAATCGAGTGGACTGTCGTTTGATGGATTATTCATTTTTTTGTTTATGATTATATTTAGTTGTGTTTCATTTGTCTATTAATGTGGAAGAAATAAAAATGATTCCGATAATATACTCTTTTAAAAACATTATACTGTCTTTTCGTTTCTTTCTAATCAATCAAGGTAAAATGTTGACAAGCATTGTCTCGTTTTTTTGATCGATGCGTTTTTCCTTGATTTATCTACAATCATCACTATTTTATTTTTTCCTATTCTGTACGTTTACAATAAGTATATGTGTACTTGAATTTTTCTTAGAACCCGCCCTAGTCGAACTTCTTTTCTCATGCGCTTGAGTTTCTTGAGCTTCTTGAGCAAGAAAGTCAAGCGCTATGGACACATCTTGAGGCCTGTGCAGGTCAAGAAAGACAAAAAAAAAGTTCGACTAGGGCGCTATTAATCAATATAAAAATGATCAGTTGAAAGACTTTGAAATAGTTATATTTTTATGAGTATAGACCATCAGAATGTATATTTTCGATTGTGATGTTACAATATCAACTGTAAAACACTTCTAAATGTAATCTCACCTTGTTTTAGAATGAAAAAAAAAGTAATTAGAATTTAATTTGCTGATACTCGACGTTTCCATACAGTTGCCAATGGAATAATATATTCAAATTTTCGACGATGTTCTCGAAGGAGAAATGGTGGTTAATTGTCGATGAAAAGAATCAATGTTACAAGGTATCAACTGATCCCAATGATGATCGTATCATACTGATACGAACTGATCAGATTCATGGATCATGATAAACACAAACAAGGAGTATTTAGCTTTTATAAACTCATCAATTGATCAAACAAACAGAATTTCAAAGTTTTTGCCGTTTTTAATTTTTATCTACTTCAAATTGTTGTATTCGATGATTTTCATAATCGACAACATACAGATTGTTTTCAAAATCAAATGATAATTCTCGTAGAAGATGAAATTGATTCGATCTTTGCCCATTACCATTTCCACCAACAACGACACGACCTTCGTCCGATCCAGGTGACCAACACATGATCCGATTATTTCCACTATCGGCCACAAAAACATCACCAACTTCATTTACAATTAATCCATAAGGATAAGCTAATTGATTGAGACCACCTCCACCACCATGACCACCAGCAACAACAGTTCCTTCTTTTGCATCTTTCGCCCATTTCATCACACGATGATTCTGACTATCTGAGACGTAAACAGTTTCTTGTCGATCGACGAAGATAAACATCGGATGATTGAGTTGATTTGCAACAATTGTTCCTTCTCCTTGTTCACCTTTTCTCCATCGTTTTACTTCATTTTTCTCTTCATCAGAAACAAATAGATCTCCATTTTCATTTATCATCAATCCAATACATTTAATATTATCAACGATAATTTTGTTGTTTTGTTGATTTTCTAATGACCATCGAATAACTCTTCTGTTTCCTTCATCACAAATAATCAAATCTTTGTTATTTTCGTCGACAATCACATCAATTGGATAATTCAATTCACCATTTTCTCCTGCAACAATCTGTCCATTATTTTCACCTAATTTCCATTTAAGAATACGATGATTTTTTGAATCAGCAATATAAATGTATTGTTTTATATAATCGACATAGATTCCATGAGGCTGGTTGAGTTGAGTTGATTTATTTCCCTCGCCATTTCCTCCAGCAATTGTTTTGGCATCTGTCTTCCACTTGAGATTTGCTTTGAGTTGAGAACGACGAACAAGTTGTTGATCTTTAAAATAATAGACGAATGACGAAGAAACACTTCTCAATTTCACTTACATGATGATACTAGATTGGTTAATTGTTGAATTGTGTGATTATCAATTGATCGAAGATGAGTCAATTCATTGATCAACCCTGTTTGGTTTAGTTTCAGATTTGTTAATTGTTGAATTGTCTCATTATCAATTGATCGAAAATGAGTCAATTCATTGATCAACCCTGTTTGGTTTAGTTTCAGATTTGTTAATTGTTGAATTGTCTCATTATCAATTGATCGAAAATGAGTGAACTCATTGACCAGCTCCGTTTGTTTTTGATATTTTTCTGATAATTGTTTTAATTTATTAGTTAGATGAATACGACAGGTAATAAAAGTTATAAGTAATACTAATCCAATGATTGAGAGTATTAATATACAAAGTAAATAATATTTTGATTTTTTTAATGGTTGTTTAAAAATTTTGTTTACCCTTGATTTTAATGAATGATCATCGATATTTGTGGGTTCTAAAGATATCATTTCCATATAGTTATCAGGGTGACCAAATCGAAAATTCCAAAATCAGTAGTTTTCTACAAAAAATCAGGAGAAAAATCAGTAAGTTTTCTTTTGCAATAGGAACATGTCAAAATTTCGATTAAAATAAACAAATTTCTTATACTTTCATTTGTGTGAATTTTCTAGTTGTAACTTTTAATAATCGTGAAATTAAAAGGATCCGCTCTAATAAAACCTTTCTCAGCCAGTATATCTGTTTTTCAATCACACACTGCTTTTTTCTTTCACTTATTTTTTCTTTTACTTCTATCTGTTGACTTTATTCCTTTCATTTATTCAGAAGAAAACCTATATCGATCGAAAAAAGAAAAGATAAAGAGCAACAAGAGACAAGAAAGGATAAGGATCGAACAAGGTCGGAGAGAAACATACCCATCGACGTCTTTTCGGTATGTCGACATTTTTCGTAAACGGACGATACTGATCCATTACGGGATTTTACGATCCGTTCAGAAGCACCGTTTTCCAACATCTATAAGCAAATTTCTCAGTAATACGTAATGTTTCATTTAAAAAATAATCGAATTAATAAAAAAAACTAGGTTAAATAATTTTTTTCTTGTGGACAAAAATGAAAGATAACAATTTTCTTTTTCTTTTAATCGATATACTTAAAACGGTCTAGTCGGATATGCAACGAGCTTTAAAAACATTTGAAATATCCAAAAACTATATGTTTTTACGAACAGAGAACGATAGATGACGTGTATTGGCACATTTTTTGAATATGATCCGATTAGATTTTCAGCATAAATTCAAATATAGACAAAGTTGATTTGCTTTTTCTTTAAAATTTCGCCAAACTCAATTCCAATTCTTTTACTTTCATTTTATTTCAATTTGAAACCAAAAAAACTTCTCTTTTTTTCATTTCTATCAACACTAAATCGTTGAATTCGATGATTCCAACTATCGACAACATAAAGATTATTTTCAACATCAAATGATAAACCTGTTGGATATTTAAACTGATGTGATCCTTCTCCTTCACCATTTCCACCAACCACAATTCGACCTTCTTTTGATCCAAATGGCCAACACATTATTCGATGATTCAAACAATCAGCCACATAAATATCACCAACTTCATTCACAATTAATCCTAGGGGCCCAAAGAGTTGATTTAAACTATGTCCTGGACCTTGTCCACCAGCAACAATAATTCCTTCTTTTGCACCTTTTAACCATTTCATCACACGATGATTGTCACGATCTGAGACATAAATTGTCTCTTTTCGATCGATGAAGATAAATGACGGCCAATTGAGTTGATTTAAATTATTTCCTTTTCCTTGTCCACCTGCAACAACTGTTCCTTCTGCTTCATTTTCACCTATTCTCCATCTTTTCACTTCATGTTTGTCCACATCGGAAACAAACAAATCTCCACATTCATTCATCATTAATCCAAAACATGTAATATTGTCAATGAGAATTTGTTTATCTTGTTGATTTTCTAATGACCATCGAATAACTCTTCTGTTTCCTTTATCACAAATAATCAAAGATTTGTTGTTTTTATCGATAATCACATCACTTGGTTCATTCAATTGATCGGTTCTGTTTCCTTTGCCATTTTCTCCTGCAACAATTTCTCCTTCATTTTCGTCTAATTTCCATTTAACAATACGATGATTTTTCCAGTCAGCAATATATATGTAAACCGATTTTTGTTGATGATCGACATAGATTCCATGAGGATATTTGAGTTGATTTCCTCCAACAATTGTTGTAGCATTTGGCTTCCATTTGATATTTGATTTGAGTTGAAAACGATGAAAATGAGTCAATTCATAAACCAATTCTGTTTGTCTTTGATAGTTTTCTGATAATTGTTTTGGTTTATTGGTTAGATGAGTACGAGATATAATAAAAGCTGTAAGTGATGCTAATCCACTGATTGAGAGTATTAGTATACAAAGTAAATAATATTTTGATTTTTTCAATGATTGTTTAACAATTTTGTTTTCAGTTGATTTTAATGAATGACCATTGATATTTGTGGCATTTAAAGATACCATTATCGTTATTTACTAAATTCGATTCGAATTTATACTTATGAATAGCGTATTTATAACGGCTCCGAATGGGATGAGATGGGAGAAAATTTTTGTCCCATGGGATTGTAAACATTATCCCATCCCATTCTGAATTCCCATGAGATCCCAAAATTGTATACAATCATAAAATTGCATAGAAAACAAGTGGTATCCTTTCTTAATTTCATGTTCACGATCGTTTATTTTTCGAAAACAATATACAAATATAAAAGGAAAAGCTTTAATCTATTAAACAATCGCTTCATGGTCTGGATTGATACTTGTTCTTCGTTCGTTTAACACGAAACCTGCACTACTAAATTATCTTTCAACAGCTGCAGACGTTGGTGGAATAGGTTCCTCTGATTTAGTTTACTTTATGATTAGCAAATACATCATTTAGATACGGATATTCGATAGAATGATTTGATTCATTATCAGTTGTGTCTTCGTATCTTTCAAACATAGATCTGTCAGCTTTTCGCTTTTTGCATGATGGTTCAACAAGCATCATTGAATTTGTTCGAAAGTACGAATAAGAAAAGTAAAATCTTGCTCGTTAATCTTATCTTGATCGAAAAGTGAATCCATTAAACGAAGAGTACCACGAAGTGAAATATCATCTCGTATTTTTCGTGGAACATTATTTCCAAGATAAAAACGTAAACGTTCTCGATCATCATTACTCAATCGACACTCAAATTTTATTATAATACTTCTCAATTGTTGGTTGTCCATGATCATTAAATTTTAGATAAGATAAGAACGGCAGTAAAATAAAGATAAAAGAAAAGTTTTAAAAAAAGAATAAAGAAACTTAAATCATGTCTTCGACAGCAATAGATGAAATACCTCTATTGGGTGTTGATTCAACGCATTCGGGTGATAAATAACATATCTGATTTTTGACATTGATTCTTCGAAATGTTTCCCTTCTTTGCAGAAGTTTCGTATGGTACGACTATGGAAGTCGTCGATGAAACAACAAACAATGATCGAGTTGTTGATACATTGACACCTATGGATATGGATACGAATGTCCATAATGTAACTGATCTTGATCCTATAATGGAATATGTTGATGAACCTTTACTACCTCTTACTAAAGCATGTGCTCCACTAACTAGTATGATCTACAATCTTTGGTTCTATGTTCAAACGGCACTGGATCGTACTCCAGAACTACCCGCAAATGGTCTCACGATTCGTTTTTAGAGTCTTTCTAACAAATGCAATAAATAGAGAATTTGATTCTCTATTAGGACATTATCAAACAAGATAAAAAAAGTCGAGTTAAAATTGAAGAACCACTATCAATAAATATATTTAATAGTGCCAACAAAGCAGATCAATCGACTACT
>Ga0209914_1001623_pt1 | contig 21904 bp, 18 predicted proteins | sample ThiBiot_500_plan_FD_183949 | JGI IMG/M metagenome (GOLD analysis project Ga0209914, IMG submission 183949) | Wastewater bioreactor microbial communities from Cape Town, South Africa - Thiocy_cont_500_plan (SPAdes) | ecosystem: Engineered > Bioreactor > Thiocyanate-remediating > Anaerobic-Aerobic...
TAGAATTTTTTATTATTTTTAAAAGAAACAAAATTACCTGTTCCTTTCAAGGACTTTATTCTCAACGGGAAAATAGATCGAAACCTTTTTGCAATTACAATTCCTATCGGTTATTCTTGCAAAAACAAGAAAATACAAAAGAAAAAGAAGGAAAAAAGACTTAATTGCAAATATAATAAAGAATTTGCCATTTACTTATTAACAATCATCAATCATTGAGAAAATACAGACGAAATTGAAAAACATTTCAGTCGAAATTATATCTGGCATTTACTAACGAATTCAATCATGTCAATATCAATCGATTGTTAAAATAATAACGGGAGAAAAATAAATCAGAATTACAGATTGATATACGTACATACTCGTTGATTCTAATTCTTCTTGTGCTTCTCTATTTTAAATGGTGCATCTACTTGTCTTTTGTATAAGAATACTTTTTATTATTGATATATAACTTTTTTACATGATTATGTTCGTTCTGAAGTATTTTATGCTCTCGACGTGTATCGTTATGCATTCTAGTAGATATTTTCCTCGACTATTTTTTTCCTTCTTCTTCGTCTTTTTCTTTTGACATTCATACGAGCAATACACAGAAGAAAAAGAAGAAAGAAGAAGAAGAAGAAAGGAAAAACTTTGAACATGAAAACTACCATAAAAGAATGACATTAAGAGCTCTTGGGAATATAAATACGAGAAAGAATTATGAAAGTATTCAATCAACCGAACTAAAATTTTAAAGAAAAGGGAACTGATTTCAAAGCAAAGTAACTTGATGAACAGATATAGTCTACCGATTTTAATCAAATAATTGATTATTTCTCGAATGACAATATCTTTCATAACAATCTAACCACGTCATCAATTAGAAGTCAATGTTGATTTATTTTTTACGAACCACTTACGCTCAACAACAAACAGTATTGTTTATTATATACCTCAACACAAAATATGAATGATATATCGTGTCACTAGAGATACGGATAATTCCTCATAGTCTTTTTGCCAACAAGTTATAATTACATAGCAAAAGAAGGCATGCTTTTGGCATTTATATATAATCTTTCAAATCAATGAATTTGACATAATGGAAATCTATTAAGCTTTTATACGACTAGTTCGTTTCTATATAATTATTTGTTAGAATTTTCTAATTCAATATAATCTTGATCATCTATTCATTTTCTCGAGTCGATACTTTAACTAATACTAGGCAATTTATATAATAAAATCATAATATGTCGATCAAACATAGAACATATATCTATTTGAAACAGAATCTAACGTCTTATCCAGATGTCAGACAGTGTCAGTCGATCGATAATTAAAATCTTTTGTTTAACTGAACAACAAATAAATCGATGTATATGCATGTGTACGGTACGGAGAAAAATAATAAAAGAAGAAGAAAACTGTTGATTTCTTGTTCGTCTTTCATTTCGAACACGTTCTAGAAGAAAAAGAAATGTCGTTTGAAATCAATAATTCTTGGTTAAATTTAACTAATCAATCGATGACAAATGAGAATGATGAACGTTTTAATTTTAAAGCCACATCAGAAGGTAAGTCGATAACTAAACGATTGTTGTTGTTTTTCATCGTTATAATTTTTCTTTGTAGACTTTTTTGCTCGTGAAGGCGAACGTTTTATGCGTGAAGATCCATTTCTACCATTTTCAACGTCAGCTCTAACAGATATAACTCAAACAGAAGATCAATCATGGACGAACGAACAAAATATCGGCAGTCCTGGTTGTTCAACAACAACATTCTTCATGGCAAAATCATCGACGCCAGATGAAATGCTTAATGCAATACTTTCTGGTAAAGATGACATTAGACAAGATAATGAATTGACATTTTGTTTTCTATTTAAAAAAAAACAAAGGAAAAGCAGATGGAATTCCAGGTAGAGAAAATCAACAGCCAACATGTTTACGAAGTCTTAGTGGTAATGATTGGAGTGAATCATCATTGATGAATAAAAAATCCGTCAGTGGATTGAATTTACGTCAACAAAAAGATTCACCATTCAATGAAGTTAGAATTTATAGAAGAATTGATTTTTTTAATTTATTTTTCTATCGATTAGAATTGTAATACTATTGTAAAGAAATCAAAAACTGTATTAACACCAACTCAACCTGTCAAAGGCGAAGTAGAAATCTTTGTTTGTTGATGATTTTCTTTTTCGAAACTATTCAAATTTATATCTAGGTTAGTCGAACATTATTCAATATGAAACCAAAATCGACATCAACCAGTGTCAATTGTGATATGCTCGATCTATCGAATAATAGTAATGAAAATCGTCGACATAGTTTAGATCTATCAGATAGCATGTCAGTTCTATCTCTTCATTGTCATCATAATCATCATTTAAATGGAAATATTTATTCGAATATGACATCGAATGGTGATGTATCAACAGTTAATACAGAAACTCAAACATCTCAATTAGGTAGTACAGGTGCCGGAGGTTCATGCACATCCTCCTCATCATCATCAGCCCATTCATCACGTACTTCCATGCACCACCATCATCAACAACAACAACAGCAGCAACAACAACAACAACAACATGCTCTACCATCAACTCATTTTCCACCGTGGACATCACATCAACATCCTCCAACATTATTCTATCCTGTTGTTTCCTATCATCCTATTTATTCATATGCACCTTCAACATCAACAACAATTCCTCATCAACCTCCAACACCACTTTGTATTCATCCACCGCCAACAACAATAAGTAATTCGTCGGAAATTTATAATCATCATCATGATATCAATAGTCCAATTATAACATCATTACATAGTCAGCCAAGCGATGATAAGTCAGTTGACAAAAGATATTTATTTATAGTTTTCTAATTGCTCTCTTTTCTTTATCTATTCAAGATCATCAACCACTTCATTTCAACGTAATAGTCGTTCATCATCATCTTCATTATTATCAGCCAATTCGCAACGTTTAAGTAAATCTTTTTTCTTATTAGAATAAAGAAGAAGAAGTCATCTTTCAAAATTAATTGCCTCTACTTTTCTTTCAGGCCAACATCAACTCTCTGAACAACATGATCATTGGTGGCTCGATATACCTTCGTCAACTATCTTTCGTATGCCTTCTTGTTACGCACATCAAACAAGTTCAATTGATATTCCTATAAAAAATAATGGTTCAGTTGATATCACAGTAATTCGGATACATTTGATTCTTTTAAATGTTCAAAGTCAATCAAATTCTTTAGTTATCCATTAATATTCATAAATGGGATTTAATTTCTGATGCAAGTTGTACACCAACAGATCATCAACAAATCGTTCCATTTCAATTAGATAAATTCGAATATACGATTAAATCTCAACAAGAAATTCATATTAAAATACGTTTTTGTCCACATCAAATTGGTAATTATCAATGTAAATTGAATATCAAATGTCAATTTTGTCCTTCGAATCAACCGCCATCGACAAGTTCACTCGTAACATTAGTTGGCGTGTGTCATGATCCACGAAATGAAGTTCGATTTTATTTAAAAGAGATCAATCGAGTTGTTGTTTCTTCTCTAGCATCCAATTCTTCTTTCATCAGTCAAAGATCAACAACAAAATGCAAATGATAATTCAATTCATCGAATATCATCACAAAGTCAAGTGTCAGATTTATCATTAGCATCGACAACAGCTCAAAGCGATGGCGACCTAACATCGACTAGTCAACATAAACAACGAGATGCAATACTGTAACGATTAAATTTGAATTATATATTCTTTTGGAATAAATTTGTTTTTTTTATTTTCCATAAAGTGATATTGTCAATCAAATTGGTATCGAACAGAATATTCTTGATTTCGGTCAAGTTTATCTCAATGATGATTCAACAAGTAATTCGAAAACATTAAAATTAACTATTAAAAACTATAGTCGAACTGATCCATGTGATGTACGAAAAACAATCTTTTCAACAACAACAACAACAAAGTCTAATTCTCAACTGTTTTTAGGTTGATATTACTGAACCACATCTGCCATTCTGTATTAGTGTTCGTCGTGCAACGATTCGGTTAGTTCATTCGTTCGTTGTAAATACCAATGATTTATTTTTCTTTTATTTTTGTCAGAGAAAAATCTTTTGTTAAATTAACGTGTAAATTTCGTCCGAAGAAAATCGGTCTCTATAGTGAAAACATTATTTTAAATATCAAACGACGAAATAATTTTAAAACAACAATTACATTAACAGGTCGATGTCTAATGGGTGATATTCCTACAATTTTACAAGATTCGATTGAAAATGAAGTAAGAAAATGAAATACACGTTGAAATCGATTGTCTTAATATTCGTATTTCTTTTCTGCATTTAGGAATAGTAATCAATTTATAATCGTATTATCTTCTGAATAAATCATTAATATTTTTTTCTTTTTGTCTTGAAAAAAAAACAAGCTGTTTTTTTTATAAAAAATTTAATAAAAGAATGTCATTTATTATTTAATAAAAGAAAGAAAAAAAAACTTGGTCGATCTTGATGGCATCCATTGATAAGATTAGATATACACCCTCGCTTTTTTTTTCTCTTTCTGGTATGTCTGTCTCATATTTTTTTCCTTGTTTTGTAGTCGTATAAAAAAAATAAGTATTATTCATCTGTTGCGAGTGTCTACTATGCAAATATCTCAGTTCGATCTTTATTAAAGGTCGTCGATTTATTCGATAACATTTGCGTATTTGTACGAGACATCACGTGCGACTCTATCGATTTGCTACTATTAGAGTATATCCAGACCTCCGGATAAACATAAATAGGGCAGACGATTGAAGAAAAAAACAAGGATGTGCCACAGTTGTAGATTATAGAATATGTCCTTATTTGTAGGAAGAAGAAGAAAACAAACATCGAGAAAAGCGAGACAGAGAGAGAGAGAGGGGGGAAAATAATCATTTTGCGATGTGACGTCACTATATAAGATGAATGATAATGATTATCATCGTCGATATGATAGAAAAATTGTCGTTATCCTATCCGAAGTGAGTTTCAGACCTGGAGAAAAACAAATTTATAGAAATATCTCGATTCGAATCGATTATTTTCATTTCTTTTATAAAACATATCTCCTGTACCAAATAACATCTTGTTTTTTCTGCTTTTTTTCAAATGGCATATATATTTTTTTTATGTACTTGTAGATCATTGACAAAAAGAATGCATACATGATCGAATACCGACTACACATCAATAGTTTTTGTTTCGAACGTGCTGAGAATAATCATATGGAGACGAAAAACGAAAAATAACGATAGACATTCATATTCCTTGATATCTATTCGAGAAGGATATTTGTACTGATTTGAGAATAAAAGTGAATGCATAGTTTCAATGTTCTTGGCCTCGATTAATTGTTTTGTGTCAAAGTACAATAATGCATTGTCTTATCTATGTTAACAATGACAGAAGTTTTTTTTTTCTCCGTTTTTTTTCTGAGAATATAAAAGAACGGGGAAGTTTCCCATTTTCAACATGCAACATCGTTCGAGTGACACATTCTATTCGATAAGTAATAGATGACCGATAGTTGACCCAAGCATAGAATACATATCTACCAGATTTTCCTTTTTTGCCTCCGAGTAAATCTTCTATACTCTCTTTTTTTACTGGCTCTTCCGTTTTGCTGTTTTTTATTCTCGAGTAATCTAAACGATCCACGATAGTTACAAACGATGTGTTACTGTATAGTACGAGTAAGATAAACATACAGATATTCTATTTGCTTTTTTTTCTTCTGTTCTTCTCAGCATTACTGTTTTGCTAAGCCATTTGTCTGATGATGTTATTTAATAGAAAATGGTTTCTTATAGCTAAGCAGTTTTGTCGTTTTTTCTTTCTTCTCTTTTTGAAAAGTCATTACTCGAAAGATATTTTACTTAAGGTAAGCATGCATACATTTGAAAAAACGTTTTGTTCGTTTGCTTGCTTGCTTGCACATTTACTTTTATGTGAATATGCATACGTGTGCGTTTGTCTCGACGACGATACGATTTCAAAAGCAACTACTATTGACGATGAAGAAGAAGAAATAGGAAAGAGTGATGTGTGCCTTTGCGAGTTAGTTTTACGCACTGTGTTTAGTACGGCGTTTTTTTTTTTGATTAACTTATTTCTCCTTCATTTCTTCATCATCATTATTATTAACAGTAGCATAGTCTCATCGTTATTCTACGGTGAATTCGATTCTCTCGTAAATTCAACAGGTAAGAAGTTTCTAAACAAAAAGCGAAATTTAATCGGTATTTAACATGTAAATCAATAGAATAACGGTAAAAAAAAATAAATGATAATTTTATTTATGAGACTTAGATAAGCGTACTGATAGGTTGGGTAAGCTAAGAATAAACATGTCTAAATATATATTCAGACATATTTTTTTACGATATCTTTTTTTAAAAAAAAAGGTGTAAGATTTTATTTTTTATACGTTGTGAATGTAGATGAAATTTGAATAGAATTAACATGAGATTGTCGTGTATGAATGATGTTATTTAATTCTAGTTATGAGGACATTTTCACATTAATCATTATTGATCTTAAATATTTGTTTTTTTTCTCTCAAAAGTAATCATTTATCTGACTACATCGTTTTTTTCCTGTGTCTACACATGTTTCATTGACATATATTTATCGACTATATTATGTACGAGACAAAAACAAGAAATGCTGAATAAAAAAAAGAATTTTCTTGGCCCATAAATATGTAGAAAAAAAAATCGGTATATGAAAGGTTATGTTAATCGACAGACGAAAACGAGCGAGAAAAAAACTTGAATGTTAATCATCACGCGCCTGTCAGGTCAAATTGCATCTCTTGAGTTTGAAAGTTTTCTTTTTAGTCTGCTTTTTACTATGAAATAAATGTTATATAGTGCCATTAAAATATATTGCCAATAGCTATTGATTTGTTCGATGCGCACGTTAAATTCAATTCTAGATTATTAACGGTTAATATAAGAGAGAGAGAGAAAAAAGGGAGAAAAAAAACTAGATGCGTGCTGAAAAGCGACGTTGAAGGATTTGTTCGCTCAATTCAGAGAAAAACTCATTGTTACGAGGCGGAAAAAGAAATGCGTAGGCGCACGATGGTAGCAACTTGTTGTTGAAAGGAATAATAATAATATGTAAAAGCAGAAAAAAAAACGGCAGAAAAGAAAGAAAGAAATAGAATGTCGACTCGCGCATGTAAGAGTCGTTGACGTCAGCTGTTGTTTTCGATCATTTTCTAAGTCCAATTACGATTGAAAATTGTTAGCAAAGCAAGGTCACACAAAAAATATAGAATAGAAGAACGCAAAGAAGAGAAGTAATTCATTTTTCTTGTGTTCATTGCAGACTGAATAATGTCTCGAGAGATATGAACTGAAAAAAGAGACGACGACGACGAAGAAGAAGACGCTGAGTAATGCAACTAGTCTATTGAACATATACGTATGAACGTTCTATAGCGGCCTCTCTTTCTTGCTCGATCTAATTGGGTAGTTCGAATACATTTCTTCAAGTTATTTTAACTTTTTTCTTCGTCTTCTCTCTCTCTGGTTGTCTGTTTGTCTGTCCCTCGAACTTCTTTTTTACATATGTCGTACATTAGTTGATCATATGACTGATTCGAATAAAAAAAACAACAATTTTCTTCTTGTTTGTTTTTTTTTTGATTTTTCATGTCCGAAAAGAGAGCAAAATGTCACAAGACTAAATCATGAAGTGTCATATGAGAAAAGAAAGTTTCTTGCACTTTGTTTTGCCATTAGTTTCGAGTACCTGGTTGTAAAAGAAAAAAAACGAGGACAAAAAATCTATCGCCTCAATAAATATTCGTCTACGTATAAATATTGGAGATCGTCCTTTCGTATCTCGTGTTACGTTCGCATTTGCCTTTTCTTTTTTTGCTCTTCCTTCACTACTTTCTTTGACCTTGAGTGCATCTATCATCGTGACGTCATAGTATTACTAAGGAAGAAATAAAAATGATGTATAAGATACAAGATATTGAGTAAGAGCTGCCATGAGAGTACGAATTTTTTTCATATTCAAAGTAAATACGAAAGGAATTATTTACATAAGTCTAGTCAATATAATTTGAAAAAATAGCGAGGAAAAGAAACGAATAAGTATTTTTTTTCTTTCTCTCTTCTTTTTTTCATTCTTTTCCTTTTCCTTGTCGATTCTCTATAAAAAAAAACATACTGTGTATATACTCATTTCTTTCCATCGTGTCATTTATTCACTACCGAGCAACGACAGACACGTTTCTAGACTTCTCTGTCTGCTTTGCAATGACAGTTGATTACTATTTTTTTTCTTTTATTTTTCTTTTTTAGATTCCATTTGGCATAAAACATCAATAAACAAGACAAGAAAGAAAAATATTGAATCTTAAGTGCGAGAACTTTTGCATTGTCTCGATCATTCGTTCGTTTTTCTCTTTCTCGATCATAAAACGAAAAAAAAAACGAATTCGACACACCCATTTACTTGATTTCTCTATTCTATCTAATGGAATATCAATTTATTGATAATTTTCTCCAAACAAATCTTCTCTTCGATTATAATTATTATCATTACTATTACGATTATCTTTCGTTTTGTCTACATATTTGACAAAAAAAGAATATTTAACAATTAATCATTCACAACAAATCTTTATTATACTTATCTTTGTAGATACGACAAAATATAAAATTTCGATATTTATTTACTTTATTATGAGGATTTATCTTTGATTCTATCGAAGACATATCTTAGTCAGATTTTTTTGTTTTATCTCATATCTATCTATACATACGTATATTCAGTCGATTTTTATTCATCATCGATAAAACAAAAACATAATCTGATTCTCGTATGTCGACAGCAGCAACATCAACAATACAAAATATTAAATCGAGATTACCTACAAGTAATAGTATACATACAATAGCAACAAATGGTAGCGAAAGAAAATTAAATGGAATATATGGTAAAAAATCGAAGAGTGTAACAAATTTTGTACAAAACTATTCGACTTCAAATGATCTTAACTATCATCTAAAACAACGTACGAATTGCTCGACCAAACCACTTACAATCGATAATAAAAAACAACAAAATGGACATTCATCAAAAACAAAAACTCAATCACCACCAACTATATTTCATGCTATTGCACCTGCTCCAAACCCGGCTGTTTCTGAAGATTCTCTAAAACAAGATACTCATGAACAAAAGGTATTTGTTTTCTTTTATTTCTATTCTATATCAAGTTAAAAGTAGAAATATTAATGAAAAGGAGAAGTAGAAAAAAAGAAGAAGAAGAAGAAAAAGGTTCTCTTTTTATCTCTTCATATTTCATTTGCGTAGGTGTTTAATTAGTGTAGACGTTCTTCTTTTTTGTAGTTATGATAGTAAAGAAACGAACGAACGAGAAAACTAAATTTATATTCTCGTTGTTTTTCTTTCTCTTCTGTTCAAAAATAATCCTAACATGACTTGTAATTAATGTTCAAAAGAATAGGAAACGGAGAATTTATTTTTATGATTACGATTACTGCGAGACATATCTAACAAAAAAAATATTTTCTTCTTTTTGTTCTTTTCTTATAGACGAACGATGAGCCATTGTCAGAAACAAGTCGTCGTATAGCAAATGTTCTTGCTAATACACGAATCATGAAAATGTCAAGTGCGATATCGTCTAGTTCAGATGAAGAAGGTGAATCAAGTTTACATCGTTCACATGATCAATCCATATCATCACTTGACACCGATGCTGATGAATCCGAACATGAAAATAGTTATAACAATAATAATAATAATAATAATGGCAAACCAACAACGAAATCTCGTCGATTATTAAAAACTCGTAAGACGAGTTTTTCATCTTTGAATAATAATTATACACCTCCAATCTCCCGAATATATATGCGAAAAGACGATTCTCAACCTCAATCAAGTTCGAATGATGACGAACAAAAAGAAATCACCATTATTCATGATGAACCAACATCGAATAATAATAATAATAATAATAATACTAATTCTCGTCGATTAAAAACATTTCCATCGAAAAAACGTGATCAAATGTTAACAGCAGCAACAACAACAACAACTGATGATGATACAACGAAATATCATCATCATCGTTATCATCCACTCGATAGTTTTCATTCAAATCATCGACATGCACAAACTGAATCAGCACGTTCAGCATCGATTCCAACAATCTCAACAACAAATCCGTTCTCATTAAATCGAAAATCGAATCGTTTTCAAATTAAATCCATAAGAAAATCTCAACAACAACACGTTCTCGTTGCTAATGCAACTGCAGCCAAATCATCGAATGATGATGATTGTTCACAACCTGTTCCACGTCCGAAATTCGCCTTGAGACATCCGTTAGCCGCACGTAAACATACGAATACACCAACGACCGATGGTGAAACATCAACAACGAATACAGATAGTATCGTTAATGGTGCTGTTTCAGCATTGAAAACAGCTGAAAATGGATATCCGCGTGTTCGTTTTCATGTTCCACAATCAAAGAAAACCGAATCAGCTGCTGAAGAAGAAAAATCCGTAACAACAACATCATCATTGCCAACGCCTGCTCCACCGTCATCAACAGCGTCAGCTCAAGGAGAAGTAAGCAAACAAACGGACTTTATTAATCAAAAATAAAATCTTATTTTCAATTGTTTTTCTTTTGTCTTTTCTTAAGGACGAAGAAGAAGAAGAAGCTGTTGGTAAAAGTCCTGATAATCGTTTTATAAAATATGCAAAAGAAATCGGTCGTGGAGCATTTAAAACTGTCTATCGTGGTCTCGATACTGAGACGAGTGTTGCTGTTGCTTGGTGTGAACTTCAAGTATGATGAAAGAAATTCATTTTTGCTTCGGTTGTTTTGATAGTAGATTGATTTATTCTAGGATTTTGCACAATTTGATAAACATGAACGAGCTCGTTTTAAAGAAGAAGCGGAAATGTTGAAGAAACTGCAACATCAAAATATTGTTCGTTTTTATGACTTTTGGGAAGAAACAAATCCGCGAACGAACAAAAAAGTTATTATTCTCGTTACAGAATTAATGACATCGGGTTCATTGAAAGGCTACATCAAAAATTTCAAGGGACAAAAAGAAGAAAAACGTATTAATGTCATGAAAAAATGGTGCCGACAAATTCTCAAAGGACTTGCCTATTTACACAGTCGAAATCCGCCTGTGATTCATCGTGATTTGAAATGTGACAATGTGTTCATATCAAGTACGACTGGTTGCGTTAAAATTGGTGATCTCGGTTTGGCAACATTTAAAACTCAAACATTTGCGAAAAGTATGCGTGGTACAATGGAATTCATGGCACCGGAAATGTTCGATGAAAAATATGATGAACTCGTTGATATCTATTCGTTTGGTTTATGTATGTTAGAAATGATAACAGGTGAATATCCGTATTTAGAATGTAAAGGACCGACAGCTGTTATTAAACGTGTTACGGCTGGTTTGAAACCGGATTGTTATTATAAAGTTGAAAGTGAAGATGTTCGAGAAGTTATTGATTGTTGTATACGAACGAAGAAAGAAGAACGTTTAGCTGTACATGAATTATTACAACATTCATTCTTTTTCGATGATAATGGCGTACGTATTGAACTCGTACGTGATTCATCGAATGATTCAATGGTTGTTGTTACCAATGATGAAATTGGCTTTAAATTACGACTTATTGACAAAGCTAAACGAAAAGCTGTATGTTCGGATACGAAAGTCGATTTCGAAACGATTCGTTTTTCGTATAATATCAATAATGATACACCAGAGAAAATTGCTGATGAACTTATGGCAACAAATTATATATTTGAAGATGATAAAAAATTTGTTATTCAATCAATAAAAGATCGTCTACGAGCGTTTAACTATGAAAATCTCGATCGACAAGCTGGAGTCTATGCTGCTAGTGGTAAAACATTTATTAATCAACCCTCACAACCAACAATCATTGTACAACAACAACAACAACAACAACCGCAACAAATACAGCAACAAACAGCACCAATTGTGCTTTTACCACAACCAACAAATTTCCCTCCAGTTGCCAGTGCTCCTGCTCAACAAGTAATTCAACAGCCAGCTGTTGAACAACAACAAATTATTAAACCAGTTGTTTCTACTGAGCCAACGACTATTGCTTCATTGCCAGATTTAAATCAGAATATATCCGGTACAACTGGCAGTCTCGTTGAACTCGAAGCAGCTTTGAAGAAAACATTTAATAAAACCAATGGCGTACAAGGTGCGAGTACCACATCGACTCTTGTCAACGATACGTCTGATCCTCCGACACCATTAATCAATCAAGATGATCCATTAGTTTCGAAACAAGCACCTAACACGACTGCGATTGAACAAGTACAACAATCAGAAGAACCTGCCTTATCAACTACGAATGAAACATTACCAAGTAATATTCATTTATTTACATTGTCATCATAGAACTAGTTGAATTTCTTTGTTTTTTTCCAGACACTGTTCAATCATCTATTCCTACTGTTTTACAAACTCAATCTCAGCCAACAGTTCTACTACATAATTCCCAACAACAACTGATACAAAATCTACATGCTCTATCTCAAACTTCGCAAAGTTTAACTTATCCAACTGTTACTCCTACTCCTTCTTCATCTTCTCAACAAGTTCTAAACAACAATACCATTCCAAATGATGCGATCAAACAACCTATACTTCCAACTCCTCCTCCGACATCGTCGTCAGCTGCACCAACTCCACCAAATAATTCATCAACTACAACAGAAACTATCGAAAATCATATATCTATATCACCTTCTCCTACACCTCAATCTGTTCCACATACAAGCGAAGCTATTCAACCTGCAGTTCCGTCAGATAGTCAACCACAAGTAAGTCAATATATAGTTTCCTTTCGTTCACGTATTCTAATTGATTATGTTTATACGATAGACATCCAATAGTTTACAACAACTTGAAGTTCTTCTTATGAATACATTTAAAAAGCAGAATAAAACAACAGGCACAGCTCATAGTAGTGATAATGAAACAGCGAATACGAATACATCATCGATACCACCGGTTCCCGTACAAAATACCGAGGGGAAAACTGAAACTGATTCTTTATCAAATGAAGACGAGAAAAAACATCCTCAACAAACAACAGTTCAATTGGCACCACAATTAACTGAATCAACACATTTTGATCCAATTGTTTCAACTGAAAGTGGAAATTTACAAGAATTAGAAACGTTACTGAAAAGTACATTTCAAAAAACGACATCGAACGAAGAATCTCATCATGTTTCACCTCAAATATCCTCGGCATCGAACGATGAACTATCCGAATTAAAATCTATGTTCATGGATTTTAGTAAAACTCTCATAACGAAAATGAACGTTATCGAATCGAAAATCGATGATCATTGTCTGCAAACACGAAAAATTAATCATATGCTAACAGATACTATTCTTCCATCGTTAATCGATATAACTGAAATCATTCAAGAAACATCACCAATATCGAATGTCGATCCTCGTGTTCGAACTAAACTTGAACATATTCAAACGCGTATTCGTACAACACAAGAAGAACAACAAACTGAAATGAAAAATCTAATGGATATTTAACTGTTCAATTTTTTTTCTTTCGGAAGAAAAACTATATGTTTGCATATTTTCTTCGTTGTCAAAATTCACATGTACAGTTTCTTTTCTTTCGTTCGTTCTTCGGTTCTCGTTTGTTTTTTTTCATAATCATTGTCATATACGATCTAATTCAGATATTATATGAAAAGTCAATGATTCAAAACATTTAATTCAAGAAAAGACTATCCTTACAAAAGAAACATTTTACGTTGTTTCTTTGAACGTATATTTCAACACGAACAAAACGTTAAAAAAAATAAATAAATATATCAATCATTTCGATGATTGTGGAATGACGCGTCAGTACGTTTGTTTTGTTGAACTTTATTTTTCAAGACAGAAAAAAAACCATAAGAAAGAACATGTGATAGAACAATGGCAAAATATAAATATTTACACATAACGATTGAAAAATATTACTGCTTTTGTGCACCAGCTTTTGCTAGGCGATCTGCTTCGTCGTTGCCTTTATTTGATGAATGACCGGGTACATATGTCTACGAGAGAAAAAGCAAATAATCGAAAGTTTGTTTTTCATCGATGAGTTTTTACCCATTTTAATTGAAGTTTTGATTGAAGTTGATCGATTTTGATCATCAAATCTTTGTTCATCACTGGTTTCGAATCTGTTTTCTTGATCCAATTCGATCTTTTCCAACCTTTAATCCACTCTGTTGCAGCTAAAAATTTTAATTTTCAAAAGAATATATTTGTTTCCCTTCAATTTTCTACGTATATACATACATTGAATGGTATATTTACTATCTGTACGAATTTCTAAATGTGTAACATTATTCGTTAGAGCTGTTTCCATTGCATGGATAGCTGCCTTCAATGAAAATCCATACGCACATTTTTGTTTTACAAAAAAATCATCTATTTTACTGTCAATTCAGCTCGTTGATTCGTTTGTTCTCCGTGTAAACGTTCGCTAATATTCCTACAGAAAAAGAAAAAAACGTGCAAAATTAATTTTTCTTTTGTAAGATAGAAATTGAATTATTAATCACCATGGATGATTATCATCCCAGTAAACTCCATAACCTGCTTTTGCTGCTGCACTTCCATTAGCAAAACAACAACCATCGGAATAAACAATTCGATAAATATGGTCAATACTCGTTAGATTTTCATCGGATTGAGTTAATTTAATTGCCGAAAATTTTCGTATGGAATCTTTGACTAAATTCTTTGGAATTTTATTTGCTAATTTAGGTTTTGTTATTGTTGCTTTTGTTTCAACGGTTTTTTGAATCTGTATTTTACCATCGAAATATGCTTGTGCATCGGAATAGATATCAAATTTTTTAAATTGAGCTAAGAAAACAACACGAGTTTTGTTTTGTTAATAGGAAATAAACGATTTCAATGTCAATACCTCCAGTAAATCGATGAACTTGTTTATTACATTCATCCCTTTGAATAGAAATTTTCAAATTGAATGAAATAAACTGAAAGTCATTTGTTTTCAAACCATGTATTATAAATTCCTGGAATTCTGCCCTGACGAACAACATAAAAGGGCATTTTTCCAAGTATGAATGTTAAAAACACTTTTCACGAATTCAATATTACCGAAGAAAACAGATTATTACTATTATTACTTGCTACTCTCAAAAATCAAATAAGAAACTCTTATACGTATTAACGAATATACTACGAGAGACATTATGAAGGCCAAAATGGCTGCATCTGACCAATCAAATATTTCGTATATTTATACTTTGGATTTTCTGTCGATACATTGTACATACGTCCTGTGTCCTTATTTTTTTTTCTCGTGGTCTCAATCAATTTCATGTGCACTTGTGATCTAACTCTGTGTATGTCATCGGAAAACTCCGGACCAGAAATTCTAGCTTTTTGCCAGAAAAATGAAATTCGTTCTTTCAAACAGCGGCAAATACCATTACAAATTGATGACAGCTTTATTGTAAAAAAAAAGATCTTTTTCTTTCATTTTCGAAGAAATTATCAAAATGTGCTGATTTTCTCTAGTTGCAATATCAAGTTGATGATTCATTTTTAATATCAAATCACGAGAATTTACCAAAAACAAATCTAAACTATCAACGATTTATTAAGTGTTATCACAGACTATCGAATGAAGAATTAGATAGTGCTTTAACTGTGCCATTCAATCAAGTCAAAGAACATATTCTTCGAAATATTTCCTGTGTTGGTTGTCGGACAAGGTTGTCGAACGAAATTGAATTTCATAAGAATGATCATTTCAATTTGTTCTGTTTGATAGTATTGATAGTTTTATGAAGTCATTAATCGAATACGGTCATCCAGCGCTTGAACCACTTGTTATGAATGAAAACGGTTCGATTAGTATTAATAAATCTGCCGGTTTAAACTGTGATCAAATTTATCAATTATTTCATATTTACGGGTAAACAAAATTGTTGATTGTTTAATGAAAATGTTTGCATTTGAGAATTTTCAATAGATTGAAACTAAAGAATTTAATTGAAACAATACCAAAATCGAAGAAAAATCGTCGATGTTTGATTCATTCATTAGATAAAACAAGATCTTTAAAGTAAAAAATGGACTTTATTTTCATGATATATATATATAAATTTTCATAAATATTTTATTCTAGTATCTGGGAATCTGTTTGGGAAATTATGAATAACGAATGTCGAAATGAAATCACTACAGTTGAATTCAGTTCTTTACTCACAACAATTGAAACTTACCTACGAAAATTTAAGTACGATCAATTGAATCTTCTATTTCGTTTTATGTACTATCGAATTTTCTTTTCGTTCTTAAGATTCTGTTCAGAATGTAGACTTAAAGTATTAGAAGCTTATGATCTGTTAACAGATGATTGTGATTGCAGACGTCAAGAAACAAAAGGTTTTTGTTCGGTTCTATATGAAGGTATTGAAGATAGTTGATGATGAACATCAAATAAACTAAAATATATTGTTGTTCTAGGTTTTCGATCTTGTTCGAATGAAAAACATATTCATGTCGATTGTCGAAAAGATTTCATTTGCAAATTAATTAATCGTGCCGAAATTGAGATTCAAGGTGGCCGTCGTGAACGTCACGCTAAAACAATCGACGTAGCTCAAGAAGAAATTTTAACTTGTATCGGCATACATTTATTTGAAAAATTCGAAAAACTTCATCGTTCAATGAAATCAGAAGACCAAACATGGAAAATGATTTTTTCGATTGGAATCGATTGTCTACGATTGAGTATGCTCACAAGAAAATCTCGAAGAAAATGTCTTTTTTTTCGATTAGATTTCGAGAAAACCATCGATCAAAAACAAGATTTTAATTTAGTCATAGAAAATCTATGTGAAGAAATGCGTTTAGCTGATCAAACGAAGCCAACAAAAAAACGTAACAAACGTAACAAACGTAAACCAATGAAACCTGCTCAAAATTCTAACAAAGATACACTGAAAATATCTTGTAAATCCGAAGAAATTTTAACACGTCGTCGTGCAAATAGTTGTTGTTCATGTCTATGTCATTATTGTGATGAACAATCGAATACACTATCGAATACATTGAAATCGTCATTGATTAAATCTCATTCATGTCCATCACTATTAACAATTATTTCGAATTCAAGAATGTCAACAAATTCCTTACCATTATCGAATTCTTTGGACACACTTTTTGCGACTATAGCAACAAGAGAATGTATTTGTCATGAGAAAAATCTTGAAAAAGATATTCTTTGCGATGATTGTCCAATATCATCATCGACATCATGTATTCGTTGTTCGACAACACGATTAGATCCTGGATATTCATCTGGTAGGACAAAAACAACCCTCAATTCGATATTCTTAAGAATTCAAATTTGTTATTTTATAGAACAAGATGATAATTGCTCATCAAATCTTTGTGAATGTACGTCAACAGGTTGTGATGATTGCTCAATAGAATGTATAAGACATGAAGAAGATGAAGGTAGTATGTCAATGCTATCAAGTGGTATCTATAGTCACAATTGTTGTTTTCATGGTAAACAAAAAACGATTTCAATTGAATTGAATGAATCTTTTTTTTGTATAGAAAATCATAGAATGGTCAAACTCTCAGATCGAACTGGAAAATCGAAATTAACAGTACGTAAAAGAAAAACAAATCTATTCGAAAATCATTCCAATATCCATTTGTCTAGTTACAATTATCGGATGATTATCCATTTTTTCAAATGAATTTCAAACAAATTTGGGTAAACGACTTTACACGACCGAATAATCATCTTTATAAATTTGTTTTTCTCTCTCTTATAAATCTCGATTTTAGGAAGAAAATTCTTCAACAAATACAACTGATCAAGCGTTTATATCAGATGCCGATCGTCGTCAATTTTTTCTTTCACACAAAAATTTTCATAAACGTCGTCAACAACTACGACGACGACTGAAATGCAAATTTCAACTTTGGAAACAATCATTTTCCTATACAACTTAAACATAAATATACATTATCATATCGAAATAACGCTTTTTTTGGTTCTATTCATTCATATACGGCAGTGCTTATTTGTTGAAATATACATCTTTTTGTTTCGTAGGATAAAAAATAAAGAATATACATAGACGTTCTTAAACATTTTCTTTTTTGAAACGAATAGTAAAAATATGAAAATTGAAATCTTGTTGTTTTGCTTCTGTTTACATTTGAAAGAGAAAAGAAACCCAGACTCGTCTTATTCTTTGTTTAAAATATATAACTTTGACATTCAAAATTTGTTGAAACAATTTGATTCCGTCGACTTTGATACTTCTCAATTGATTTTAACATTTTCTTTTTTCTTTTCTTTTCTTCTTTCAATGTTTTACATTTTCAATACTTGAATATTTCTTTCCATTATATGAACATCTATTAAAACATGTTTGATAATGTATTCGACTACTTGATCAAGTGTTTTTCAACTTTACAGAACAAGACGACTAATGTCGGCAAACAAAACGATACATTTCGTTTGTTGATTAATGATTCGTACACCCAATAGCATTTTATATAAATTAAATTCAATTAGAACTTTCTTCTATTATGAAATGTTACATTGAAAAAAAAAGCCAAACAAACAATCTACTTGTAGATCAAACTGATCATTTGTTAATTAAAATAAAATCTTTTCGATTCGGATATATTTTTTTCATTGGTTTTGACGTTTCTCTTTTTTGCTAATAGTATATGTCGGTTTATCTATGATTAAATATCTTTCATTTCATTTCGATATTCATCCTTACAACGTATCATCCCCGATCAATCAATTTACTTTTTTCTTTTTTTCGCAACGTTTACTCTTCATCTTCAAGTTTTGTGTGTGCGTATGTATATGCACGTAAATTTTTCTCTTTACGCTCATTGGCTTGTTAATATCTTCACTCTCAAATATATTTAAAAAACGAGACGAGAGAAGAGAAAAAGAAAATCGTTTATGATTACTAAAAACAACCTCTTTTCTTTTAACATTACTGTCACCTAGTCACAAGCATATTTAATATATATACACACACACCTTTTCGCCTCGATGTATTTCATTCGTTTTTTTCTATTAAATATTTGCAAAACAATTATCGCTCAAGAAATCTACAACTAGAGAGTATAGAGAGATAGTCACTGATTGGTGGAATAAAAAGCGAGAGAAACGAAAAAAAAGAGAAGGATAGAGAGAGAGAAGGAGAGAAAACGAGAGAAACGGATGACGAACAAGATCGATTAGTGACTACATTATTGACTGTTGAAAGAAAGCGAAAGTAGTGAACACATTAACGTAACAAAGCAAACAACATAATGTATCAACTTCCACATTATTCTGATGCGCTCAAACAATTTCCATCGGCAGCTCTCTCAGCTTATTTTGCTAGTAGTACTGCAAATGCCGTCAACGCAGCAAATCCTATGTCAACAACGGCTGGTCAACATCAACTCGCTGCCGCAGCAGTTGCAGCAGCTGCTGTTGTTTCACAAAATAATCCATTTTCAATCGATAATATTCTTGCTCCACGTCCTCGTTTACCTGCACCATTATCATCATATTATGGTTCAACATCAACAAATCCCGCTCAAGCAGCTGTCGATTTCTATTGTACGTATACATTTGAATGCCTCTCGTTCTTTTTCATTAACTATAAAAATTTGCAAAGGTGTTCGACCGAAAATTGATAATATTTACTTATGATAAAACGTGTTTAATTGTTAGTATGCTCAGTGATTCGTTCCCAAACTATCACCTATCTCCTCTATTAGGACATACGCGTATGAATCGATGAGAAAAGAGATCAAAACAAAAACTTGCTGATTGTTCATGTAAACATATACAAGATAATTTACTACTAGTGGGCATTGTGCATATAGAAGTTAATTAGAGATTTCTTTGATTGTTTTACTGTTGTTGTTTTTTTAAAGCATATCCAGCTCTGCAAAATTTCTTTGCCGCAGCATCAATGGCGCAAAATCATAAACGAAAACGACGACATCGAACGATTTTTACTGAAGAACAACTTGAACAATTAGAAGAAGCTTTTAATCGAACTCATTACCCCGATGTTATGATGAGAGAAGGTAGACTTTCTTTGTTTCTGTTTTTATTTTTCGAAATTATTTTGTTTGTTTTTTGTTTTCATTTGCAGATTTAGCAATGAAAATCGATTTAAAAGAAGAACGTGTCGAGGTAATGATCTTTTTCTGTCGAATTCAAAAAGACTAAAGATCGTGAGAAGCTTTTATCAGTATGTTTCGTCTAATGGAAGAAAGCACTTGGTTACAATGTCGAGTGGTTTGAGAATCGTATTCATTTTTTCTTTACTTGATAACTTGTTTAAGAAAAGTTGATTTCTCTCATGTATATGTATGTATGAGACATAAACCCTTTGGGCAACAATAGAATCGATCGATCGATCGATCGAAAGCGATTGTTGTTGTTGACATGACGACTTTTGCTGAGATATGATGTGTTAGTATTGCTTCTTGTCTTCGTAAAAGAATCATCGATGAATTGTTTTTCTCTTTGTTGACAGAAGCAATTGCACGATTTAGTTCCTCGTTTTGCCAATTATCCGCTGATTGCTGTCTAAACAAACTTTATTGAACTCTAAGAAAAGCAAAAGTGAATGTGACAATAGATCAGTTAATCAGAATTGTCTCTCTCTCTCTTGTTTTTTCTCCTTCTTGACATTAAGAATTGAATAAAAGAAAAGGCATAAATTGAGATCATCTGAAGACAAATCCAGCACACAATTTCAGATTCTTATTCATACGTATATAAAACGAACGAAGAGATTTTTTCCATTTCCTCTCGAAAAAAAAAGAAACAAACGCCGTCCTACTTCTTTTCTCTTGCTTCCGATTGCTCTTTTCTTTGTTAGACATCAGAGATCTATCCATTGAACAATATTAATAATAATTTTCTATTTGTTGTTACTTCGTTTTGGTATTGTTCAATGATGCATTTCCTCTTCTTGTCTATTGCCGCTAATAGGCTAACAACTCACACAAATACATGATGGTGCCACTTCTCTTTACATCTATCTTCCAGTTAGATGTCAATGTTTATACATGATCAAATGAGTTCATATATAAATCATTTTCTATACTTCCGGAAAGTAGTTGATTGTGTGTCGATATGTTATCGATTCATGTATATAAATGATGTTCTAGATGGATAATTTGACTTGATTCATTTTTATGCATGATTAGACATGAAAGAGAATAAGAAAGATCGAAATAAATGTACAACGGACGACATGAATGAATAGTGATAGGTTACACCTGCAATTGTTCAAAGAAAATAAATTGTTTGGAATCGAGGAATTTAACTTTATATATTTGTTTTTGTCGCTTAGGTTTGGTTTAAAAATCGTCGAGCAAAATATCGGTACGAAAACTATTTTTAATTATTTTAAAAATTAAAATTTCTGTTTTCTAATTTTCTAATTTTCTAGTAAACAAAAACGTGAAACAACAGAACGATGTAAGTTATTTAAAAAGTTAAATCAATTCATATTATTTTCGAATTCAATATTTTTCAGCTCGTCGTGAAGCACTCGATAAATCTCAACGAACCGATGGTGAAAGTACAGCAACTGGTTCATCGACACCAAGTGCTATTTCAAGTTCATCATTAAGCAGTGTTGGTCAAGACACATCGGCCAATAATGATCATTCATTATCAATTTCACATAATCTTGCTAT